>NNBU01000309.1_pt1 | contig 47212 bp, 32 predicted proteins | sample 1173781 | NCBI WGS metagenome assembly NNBU01 (sample SAMN07173937, study PRJNA388173) | plant metagenome | biome: Plant school; feature: Soil; material: Symbiotic tissue of Blasia pusilla L.; isolation source: symbiotic tissue sample KVJ2 | host: Blasia pusilla | place: Norway: Troms, Kvaloya...
CATCAAGCCCGCGCTTGCGACCACTCTGTCGACGCTTGAGTTCATGCAGGTCTTTGCTGATCTGCCCGAGGGGCTGATTGCCTGCTTGCCCGGCGGTGTCGCCCTTGCTGAAGCCCTCATTGCTTCGCCGAAGACCCATGCCGTTGCCTTTACCGGCTCGGTCGCTGCGGGAAGGGCAGTCGCAATGGCCGCCGCATCCCAGATGAAGCCGGTTGTGATCGAGGCCGGCGGCTCGGATCCGATGATCATCACATCCAATGCGCCGCTCGATGTTGCCGCAGCCGGGGCCGTCACGGCAGCCTTCCACATGTCTGGCCAGGTCTGCACCTCGGCCGAACGCTTCTTTGTCGTCGATCCCGTCCATGACGAGTTCATCGCGAAGTTTGTCGCGGAGACGAAGCGGCTGCGCATCGGCGACGGTCTGAGCAAGGCCGAGATCGGGCCGCTCGTCTCAGAGGCCGCGCGCGCCAAGGTCATCCGTCTGGTCGATGATGCGGTCGCCAAGGGTGCCAAGGTCGAGATCGGTGGTCGTATTCCACCACAGCATCCGGTCGGCTGGTTCTACGAGCCGACGATCCTGACCGGCTGCACGCCTGACATGGCGATCCTGCAGGAGGAATGTTTCGGTCCGGTCGCGGCCGTCATGCGGGTCGCCGATTTCGACGAGGCGATCGAGCGGGCAAATGACAGCGAATTCGGGCTCGGTGCCTCCGTCTTCACCACCTCGCTTGAAGAGGCGATGGAGGCGGCGGAACGGCTGGAGGCCGGCATGGTCTGGGTCAACAATCCGCTGATCGACAATGATGCGCTGCCCTTCGGAGGCTGGAAGAGGTCCGGTCTGGGGCGTGAACTTTCGAAGCTCGGTCTCGATACCTTCCGGCGCTCCAAGATGGTGATCATCGACCACAAGCCGGTGCGTCAGGACTGGTGGTATCCCTATCCCGACGACTGGTTCTACGAGACGGGCGGGCGCAAGCACGCCTGAGGGCAAGTGCATTGCTGCCGCCAAGACACGATTTGAAAGGACTTCCAAAATGATCATCACCCTCATCGGCGGCGCGGGCTTCATGGGCGCCGGTATCGTGCGCGACCTCGTCTCGGATCGTGCCATCGTCGACATCTCAAAGATCCGGTTGTGCGACGCGGCGCGCGGCAAGATGGAGGCGTTGGCGGAAGAACTTGGCGATCCGCGCATCGAGCTGATCGATCTCGATGTCACCAACGCACAGGCGCTCTCGTCCGCCATCAAAGGTGCCGACATCTGCATCAACTGCGTGCCGACCCTGCTCGGCTTCCAGATGGCAATCTTCGAGGCCGCGCTGGATGCAAAGGTCGCCTATATCGATCTCGGTGGATTGGGAACCTTCACCGTCAAGCAGCTGGCCGAACACGAGCGCTTCAAGGCAGCCGGTATCACGGCCGTCATCGGTGTCGGTGCCGATCCCGGCATGTCGAACGTGATCTGCCGCGCGGTCGCCGATCAGCTCGACGAGATCGACAGGATCAATCTCTACTGGGCGGCCGAGCTTGTGGGCGATGAGAACCCGATCCTCGTTCCTCCCTATAGCGTCTCGACGGTGCTTGCCGAATACGCCCATGAGAGCACGCAGTTCTATGACGGCAAACACGTCACCTGCCCGCCGATGAGCGGACGGGAGGTGCTCGATCTGCCGGAACCCTGGGGACGTTGCGAGTTCATGCATTCGCCCCATTCCGAGCAGCTGACCGTGCCTTTGGCTGATGGCATCAAGGAAAAGGGCATTCGCGAGTTTTCCTGGAAGCTGCATCTGCCGCATCGCGAGCACGAGGCCTGGGTCGGCCTGGTCAAGGCCGGCTTCGGCGACTTCAGCGAGCCGGTCGAGGTGAACGGCACGAAGGTGCGTCCGCTCGACGTGCTGAACAAGGTGATCGAACGCAATATCAAGGCCAACCAGGACAAGATCCCGGCGCAGGACAGCCATGAGATCCACTTTGCCATCGGTCGTGGCCGCAAGGATGGTGAGGCGGTCACTGTCACGGTCGAGGTCGTCGTGGAGCCCGATCCGCTTTACGGCCCTTACGTCGACGCCTGCACGTCAATGAACGGCTCGATTGCCGCACAATTGATCCTTAAGAACGCCAAGAAGCCGGGCGTCTGGGCGCCGGAGGAATATTTCGACGTGCCGCAGTATTTTGCCGAACTTGAGCGGCGCAAGTTCAAGATCTCGACACGCATCGAGCGGTGAGGCGCGGCTGGGCCGTCGAGTCCGTCATGCGTCTGAATTGAGGGCTGGTCCGGTGGGCGCCACTTCGGATTTGTCGATATAGCGCATCATCTGCGTCGACCGAGCGCCTGCGTCGTGCATGTCGGCCTAGAATTTGTACTCTATCTCTGCCTGCTCCAGGGAAGACGGGTCGAGACCCGGCAGCGCGAACGCCCGCTGGCGCCCCCGCCGCTACGAAGTTGTTAGCAAGCGCATTGCCGCGCCCGGTGATATGACGTGCCGTTAGACATCGTCGCTGTCTGCCTTTGTCCGTCATGGCCTCCTGGCCCCGACCTTCAGAAACAAAGCTTCTACACGTCGGGTGGTCGCGTAAGCCGTGTTCATGCGGCCTCCGTCTTCAACCTTTGTTAACCAAAAACCTCTTGACGCGACTCAAGGGATGTTCGAGGCTTTTACGGTAGGTGGCGATTATCGGTCGCTCCGCCGTAACTGACCTGATATTCTGTTAGTCGCTCGCAATTGCGTATTTCCATCGCCGCGAGAATCGCAGATGTCATAGACAGTTTGCCCGCCTTGTCCGTGTTGCGCCATGATGGTTGCGTCTCAGGTAAGGAATGGGCTCGAACATGGAGAAGACCGATGGGTCAACCATCGATCAACGCAGTATTGGAAGAGACCATGCCCTTGCGCCCCGCCGACGAGACCATCGCGGAAGATGCCCAGGCGCTGTCTGCTCAGCTGCAGGCCATGCGTGATCGTCTGTTCGCACCAACGTCGCAAAAGACGCTGCGCAGTTTTACCTCGGGGGAAGCCGCACGCCTAATTGGCGTATCGGACGGTTATCTGCGGCAGTTGTCCCTGGCCGGCGAGGGGCCGCAGCCTGTTGTTGGCAGCGGCGGCCGCCGATTCTATTCGCTGAAAGACATCAACGCGCTCCGCCAGTTTCTCGCCGACCAGGCGCGGGCTAAGGGGAACGAGGCCAAGGCCCGTTCCTATATGAAATGGCGTGATCCGGCGCGGGGCGAGCACCTGCAGGTGATATCGGTGACCAACTTCAAGGGCGGATCGGGCAAGACCACGTCGTCGGTGCATCTGGCCCAGTTTCTTGCGATGACCGGTCACCGCGTGCTGGCAGTAGATCTCGATCCGCAGGCCTCGCTGTCGGCTCTCTTCGGTTACCAGCCGGAACTCGATCTTGTCGGCAATGACACGATCTATGGGGCGATCCGCTATGACGGCGAGGCGCGGCCGCTGAGCGACATCATCCGACCGACCTATTTCGACGGCCTGGATCTTGTGCCCGGCAATCTTGAACTGCAGGAATTCGAACATGTGACGCCCCGGGCGCTCGCCGAGCGCCGGCCTGGCGACACGCATGGTCTCTTCTTCACCCGCGTTCAGGCAGCGCTTGCGAGTGTGGCCGACAATTACGATGTCGTCGTGATCGACTGCCCACCGCAGCTCGGCTATCTCACCCTGTCTGCACTTTGCGCTTCGACCTCGGTTGTCGTTACCGTGCATCCGCAGATGCTCGATGTCGCCTCGATGAGTCAATTCCTGTTCATGACTTCCGACCTGTTGGCGGTTGTGCGCGAAGCAGGCGGCCAGCTGAATTTCGACTTCCTGCGCTACCTCGTCACCCGTTTTGAGCCGCATGACGGGCCCCAAACGCAGATCGTCGGTTTCCTGCGCTCGCTGTTTGGCGATCGTGTGCTGACCGCGCCGATGCTGAAGTCGACCGCGGTTTCGGATGCTGGCCTGACCAAGCAGACCCTCTACGAAGTCGGACGCGAGAATTTTTCGCGCGGCACCTATGACCGGGCGATGGAAGCACTCGATTCCGTCAACAGCGAGATCGAGGCTCTGGTCCACACGGCGTGGGGACGGACGACATGACGGGGCGCGATCGCAAGAACTCGATCAAGGCGCTGTTCGGTGATGCCATCACTTCGGCACCGCCAGCGGTGCCGGCATCCGCTGCGCAGGCGGTTCCTGCACCGGCTCAGAGGGCCCCAGAGGTGAAGTCGGTCGGCGTTCAGCCGCTTTCGACGACGCCTGCCGCGCCTGCAGCCTCGTCTCAGACGGATGCGGGCGTTTCGCCTTTGCGCGCCGCGTCCGGTGCGGTCAAGGCCATGGGCCTGTCACTCAATACGATCGCCCGCGAGGCCGAAGAAGCGCGGCACCTGCGCCAGGCTCTGGAAGAGGGCGAGCGTGTGTTGTCGCTTCCGACCAGTCGCATCGAGGCCTCCTTCGTCTCCGACCGTTTGAGCGCCGGCGAGATCGATGATCCGCAATTTGCTGAACTCGTGGAAAGCATGCGCGACAGCGGCCAGCAGGTGCCGATCCTTGTGCGGCCGCACCCCTCAGAAGAAGGCCGCTTTCAGGTCGCCTATGGCCACCGCCGCCTCAGGGCCGCAGCGACTCTGGGTATCGAGGTCAAGGCGCTGGTTCGCGCCCTGTCAGACGACCAGCTCGTCCTTGCCCAGGGCAAGGAGAATGCCGAACGGCGCAATCTTTCCTTCATTGAACGCGCCGTCTTTGCCCGCACGTTGGTTGCCCGCAGCTTCGACCGTCGGCTGATCGGCGACGCGCTGGCCGTCCAGAAATCAGAACTGTCGCGGCTCCTCCAGGTGGCAGACGGCGTTCCTGAAACCGTTATTCGGGCGATCGGACCTGCGCCAAAGGCCGGCCGTGAGCGGTGGATGAAGCTCGTCGAGCTCTTTGGTACGAAGGGAGCGTCCGAGGCGGCTGCAGATGAGGTTGGTCGGGCGACGTTCCGCGCGGCGGATACGGATCGGCGCTTCGAGTTGGTGCTGGCGAGGCTCGCCGAGCCGCCTGCCGCGTCAGGAAAGGCCTCGGAACCTATGACCTTGCTGGCACCCGGTGGTCGCGCCTTTGCCGGTTACAAGCGCCAGGGCCGCGTCGTGCGGTTGGACTTTGCCAAGGATGTCGACGAGGCCTTTCTCGATGCTCTCGCAGAGCATGTGCGCCAGGCCTATGCGGCGCATCTGAAAGCCAAGAACTGAGGCGGTGGCAGGACAAACTGCCCGTCTCGTCAAGCCTGTCGGACTGATTCGAACCTGAAAGCGGTTCGTGGGTCCGTGGAGACACTCGCGAAACCAGGAAAGGAAGCGCGGAGACAAGAAAAAAGGCCCCCAAAACGTGACCGTTTCGGAAGCCCTCTCGTATGTAGCAATCTGAGAGAATCACTTCCACCAGGCAAAGTCAAGAGTCGGCGGCAGGTTTGTCGTATCCGGGAGCTTGTCTTTGCGCTGAACGCATCATCCAAAGGGCCCGTCTTGCCTCTTCACAGGGGACCGGATCATGATGGATAGACTTGCGACGACGCCTTTCGGCGGCGGCAGGATGTCTGCGCGGCTTTTTGCCCGCCAGGCCTCCGTCTCCGACAGGCAAGAGAAGCTGCGCGCTGGTGACGGCGGCAATGATACGGGCACCAGCGACAAGTGGCAGTTGCTGCGGGCCCTGACGGAGGCGCGGGCACATTTCGGCCTGAGCGATCGCGCGATCGGTCTGCTCGAAGCGCTGGTGAGCTTTACCACCGAACGTATCCTTGACGGATCGAAACCGATCATCGTCTTTCCATCAAACCGGGAATTGTCGATCCGGGCGCGCGGCATGGCGCCGGCCACGATCCGGCGGCACCTGACCGCGTTGGTCGAGGCAGGATTGCTGTTCCGCCGTGACAGTGCCAACGGCAAACGTTACTGCGTGCGCGATGATCGTGGCGTGGTCGATGAAGCCTTTGGTTTCGACCTTGCGCCGCTTGCGCTGAAAGCGGCTGAAATCCACGCCCTGGCGGAGGCTGTTCGAAGCGAGGCTAAGGCCCTCCGTCTGCTGAGGACCGAGGTAACGCTGCATCTGCGGGATATCTCGAAGATCATCACCTCTGCGCTTGAAGAAGCACGGGAAGGCGATTGGGACGCGCTTGTTGCTGAGTTTCGGGAGATGTCTTTCGGCAGCCTTCCGCGTCGTCCGGATACTGGAACCCTCACCGCTTTGCGCGCACGCCTGACCGAATTACGCACCCGGGTCGAAAATGCTTATCTTTCAAGCCTCTCTGAAGAAGAAATGAGCGGCAATGACGGTCATTCCGAGCGCCACATTCAGAATTCAAACACAGACCTACCATTTGAATTAAACGGCCAAAGAGAATTAGAAGGGGCGGAAGCCAGGGGTGATCGGAATAGGGAGGCGAAGCCTGCGGAGACGGTGCCTGAAAAGCGGGTTGCCATCAGCCTCGATCGGATGCGAAAAGTTTGCCCGCAGATTGGTGATTATGCCCAAGGTGGCTTGAAAAACTGGCAGGACCTGATCCGGGCTGCAGATCTGGTCCGTTCCATGCTCGGTGTGTCTCCAGATGCATGGGCCAAGGCCCGCAAGGCAATGGGCGAACAGGCGGCTGCGATTGTGGTCGCGGTCATGCTGGAAAGGGTAGATGAAATCCGCTCGCCAGGGGGCTATCTGCGCGATCTGACGCGCAAGGCCGAGCGTTCGGCCTTCAGTGTCTATCCGATGCTGCAAGCACTCGAGCGGCAGAGCGAGTGAAGGTCACATGCCAATGGCGAACGAAGACGAACCGATGACGACGGGCGATGGGGGACAAGGTGAGGCGGATGATGCTGTCGATGCGGAGAAGCCGACAAGCCGGATGTTGTCTTGGTCGAAGAATTCGGCCGCTTATCGGCTGGCCCGGCGAATGATGAGCGAGCGCGAACTGGCCGATGCCATCAAGCGCAAGGCCAAGTCCAAGTTCGAGGGGATCACCGAGGCGCAAGTCTCGGCGCTTGCAGAATTTGCGGTGGCGTTCGGCCGGAACATGAGGGCGCTGGATGATGAGAACTATGCCCAGGTCCGGGCGGCATCTGCCGGGCGCAGCGGGAAGTCGACACGCGCGGTTGCCCGCAAGCTCGCCGAAAAGGGGATCGAACGCGGCATCATTGAAACGGCCGTAGGGGAAATTGATGACCTGCGCTCGGCCATCATTTATGCACGCAAGAAAGCCTTTGGCCCCTTTCGCCGGAAAGAAAGCGATGATCGGCAAGAGCAGCGCGAGCTTGCCTCCTTTGGCAGACAGGGTTTTGGCTTCGAGATAGGGCGGCGTGTGGCGCGCATGACCCGTGCTGAGGCTGAAGACATTCTGTCGGAGAACCCGACAGTTTTTGATCAGGCATAGCTGACACGATTGCGACCTTCGGCCTTCGCGCGGTACAGCGCTTGGTCGGCTCTGAGCAGAGACTGTTCAACCCCTTTGTCGTTCTGGTTCAGCAAGGTGGCGCCGAAACTGGCGCTGACACGGATATCTTCCTCGATCTCTGGAAAACGAAGGGCTTCGACGGCCCGACGCAAGCGCTCTCCGATCATCATCACCATCTCGGCGCTCACGTTCGGCAGCAGAATGGTGAATTCCTCCCCGCCGACGCGGGAGAGGATGTCGCAATCGCGCAGCGCCGACTGGCAGGTCTTCACCACGTCGATAAGCACCCGGTCGCCAGCCGGATGACCATGGCGGTCGTTGAACTGCTTGAAATGGTCAATGTCAAACGAGATGAGGCCGGTCCGGTCGACCGCCTGAGCTGCAGATGCGAACTGGTCGATGACGATCGTCTGGAAGGTTCCACGGGATACGGCGCCGGTCAGCCAATCTCGCTCCGTCTGGCGTCTGAGCGCAAGTTCGTCCATCGCTAAGGAGGCGAGTGTCTCAAGAATTTCCTCTTCCCGTTTGCTGAAGGTGCGCGGCGCACGATCAATGACGCAGAGTGAGCCGATCCTTGCCCGTTCCGGCGTGATCAAAGGTGCGCCAGCGTAGAACCGAACAAAAGGCTCACCTGTTACAAGAGGGTTCTTCGCCGTTCGCAGATCCTGTTCCGCATTGCGGATGACGAGGACCTTGTCGCTCCTGATCGTCTCGTTACAAAATGCCTGGTCGCGCGGTGTTTCCGAAGCGTCGAAGCCGATTGCCGATTTGAACCACTGCCTGTTCTCGTCGATGAGCGAGATAAGCACGACCGGAACGTCGAATATCAATTTAGCCAAAGCTGCGATCCGCTCGAATGCGTGTTCGCGCGGCGTGTCGAGGATCCTGTATTGCCGGAGGATCTCCAGGCGATCTTGCTCGTCAATCTCGCTCATACACTTCGATTCCCTGCCATTTGCGCGGGACAATAGTCCGCAAAAGATTGCGACGAGCTTAAGTGACAGTACCCTTAAATTAGGGGTGATTTTCGTTTAAGTGCTGGCCCTTTGCAGCATGCCAAACAGGTCCCGTGGATCATCGGGATCTGCGATCAGATCGATGTCCTGGTAAAAATCGGTACCTTTGATCCGTTCGCGCACATAACGCAGGGCGGAGAAATCCTCGACTGCGAAACCGACACTGTCGAACAGCGTGATTTGCGAGTGCTCGCGTCGACCTGGGGCCGTGCCATTTACCACCTGCCACAGTTCTGTGACGGGATAATCGGCAGGCATCTGCTGGATTTCGCCCTCGATCCGGGTCTGGGGCGGAAACTCGACGAAGGTGTCAGCACGCTTCAGAATGTCGCGGTGCAATTCGGTCTTGCCGGGGCAGTCGCCGCCAATCGCATTGATGTGCACGCCGGCCCCGACCATGTTGTCCGACAGTATGGTCGCGTTCTGCTTGTCGGCGGTGCAGGTGGTGATAATCTCGGCGCCCTCAATGGCGGACTGTGCCGTGTCGCATGCGGTCAGATGCAGGCCCGAATTTGCCAGATTGCGCATGGTCTTGTCGGTTGCCCGCCGATCGATGTCGAACAGGCGCAGATGGGTGATGCCGAGCACTGCCTTCATCGCCAAGGCTTGGAATTCGGCCTGAGCGCCGTTCCCAATCATTGCCATGGTTGTGGCGGCCTTCGGGGCGAGGTGACGGGCCGCCATGGCCGAAGTCGCTGCGGTTCTAAGTGCGGTGAGCAGCGTCATCTCAGTGAGGAGTACCGGATAGCCGGTTTCGACTTCCGCCAAAAGACCGAAAGCGGTGACGGTCTGCAGGCCTTGAGCCATATTCTTTGGATGGCCGTTGACGTATTTGAACGAATAGATCTCGCCATCGGAGGTTGGCATCAGCTCGATCACGCCTTCGCGTGAATGAGAGGCAACGCGGGGCGTCTTGTCGAACAGCTCCCAGCGTCGGAAGTCGGCCTCGATCACATCGGTGAGTTCGGTCAGAACCGTCTCGATGCCGATATGATGCACCAGTTGCATCATGTTCTCGACACTGACGAAGGGAACGAAGGCTTTGTCCGAAGGGGCAGGGGCTGTCATGATCCACCGAGTTCGAGATTTCTGATCCCTCAGAATGTAATCCCTGATCCGATTTAACGTAACGGCGATAATCTGCCGATTTGATCGGTCCGATAAGCATTGTGAGCATAGGGAATATGCAAAGTGTCAGATGAAGCTCGAAATGAAAAAAGCGGAAGCCGAAGCTCCCGCTTAAAGTCCCTCTTCGGTAAAAGAGAGCGGAGGATTACTTGAACAGACTCGGCAGCCACAGTGAGAGAGCCGGGATGTAGGTGACAGCCATCAGCACCGCGATGCTTGCGCCAAAGAATGGCCAGATGGTCTTCATCGCTTCCCGGATTGTAATCCCGCCGACGGCACAGCCGACGAAGAGCACTGTTCCGACGGGTGGGGTGTTGAGGCCGATCCCGGCATTGAGGATCATCACAACACCAAAATGCACAGGATCGATTCCGAAGGCCTTGACCACCGGCAGGAAGATCGGGGTCGCGATGATCACCATGGGAGCCATGTCCATGAAGGTACCAAGCACCAGCAGGATCAGGTTGATCATCAGAAGAACGATAATCGGATTGTCTGAAACGGCCGATATCGCGGCGACCAGCAATTGCTGGACCTGCAGGAAAGCCATGAGCCAGCCGAAGGCGGCCGCCGTCCCGATGACCAGGAGAACCATGGCGGTTGTGCGCACGGCTCCGAGCACGGCTTCCACGAAGCCGCTCCAGTCGAGTTCGCGATAGACGAAGAGCGCGACGAGCAGCGCATAAAGAACCGCGATGCAGGAGCTTTCCGTTGCAGTAAAGATCCCGGAGCGTACGCCACCGAAGATGATGCCGATCAGAAGGATGCCGGGCAGGGCGGCGAGCAGATAGTAGCCGACCTTGATGAAGCCGGGAAAGGGTTCGGCCGGATAACCGCGTCGCACGGCCACAATATAGGCGGTGACCATCAGGGCCGCGGCCAGAAGCATGCCGGGAATGATGCCTGCGGTGAAGAGATCGGCAACCGAAACATTGCCTCCGGCTGCGATCGAATAGAGGATCATGTTGTGTGATGGCGGGATGAGCAGGGCGATGATCGCCGAGTTCACTGTGACGTTGACGGCGTACCCCCGATCATAGCCGCGGGCTGCCATCTGCGGGATCATCAACCCGCCCACGGCGGAGGCATCGGCGACTGCAGAGCCGGAGATGCCGCCGAAGAAGGTGGAGGCCACGACGTTGACCTGGCCAAGGCCGCCCCGCATGTGACCGACGAGGCCCGCTGCAAAGCGGATCAGGCGGTCGGCAATCCCGCCGCGGACCATCAGGTCACCGGCGAAGATGAAGAATGGGATCGCCATCATGGCAAAGACGTTCATGCCAGAATTGATCTGCTGGAAGACGACGATCGGCGGCAGACCGATATAGAGGACGGTCGCGAGCGAGGCGATGCCCAGGCAAAAGGCGATCGGCATGCCGATCAACATGAGAACAGTAAAGCTGCCGAAGAGGACGGTATAGGCCATTACGCGGCCTCCTGCACGACGACAGAGGCGGCGATCTCTTCGCCAAGCGCTACATCGATGAAACGCTCAAGGGCGAAGATGCCAATCACGGCACCGCCGACGATGAGGGGGAAGAAATCAACCCCACCCGGCCAGCCAAGGACAGGTACGGTGGCCGTCCAGGTGCCGGCGGCCAAAAGAATGCCGTAATAGCTCATGGCGATGCCAAAGACGACGATTAGGCCGAGGCTGACGAGATCCATCACCTTCTGAATTGCGGGTGATGCCCCGTGTCTGACGAAGTCCAGCCCAAGATGCACGCTTTCGCGGACGCCGACCGCCGATCCAAGCAGGATGAACCAGGACATTAGCTGCAGTGACAGCGGCTCAGACCAGCTCGGCGTGTTGTTGAGCACGTAACGCCCGAAAATCTGCCAGCCGATGATCAGCGTCATCGCCACGAGGCCAACTCCCGAGATGTATAAACAAAACTGGCTGAGACGCCCGAGTGCGGGCCGGATAGCGCGCATGAAGTTGAGCATGAAGGTGACCTCCTGTCCGTCCCGAGCGGACGTGATCTTGCAATGCCAGGCGGCGAGCGAGGCTGTGGGCCTCGCTCGCTTTGTCCGCTCACTTGACGGCGCGAACGCGCTCAACGAGGTCTTTCAGTTTCTGATCGGTGATAAACTTGTCATAGACCGGCTGCATGGCGGCGGCGAATTCGGCCTTGTCGACCTTGATGATATTGGCGCCGGATGCACGGATCTTTTCTTCCGAAGCCTTTTCACGGGCCACCCACAATTCACGCATCTTTCCGACCGATTCCTTGGCGGCTTCACGCACCACCTTCTGGTCCTCCGGTGAAAGCTTGTCCCAGGTCATCTTGGAAATAACAAGGATCTCAGGCGTCAGCGAATGTTCGGTGAGTGTGTAGTTCTTCGCGACTTCGAAATGGCGCGAGGATTCGTAAGAAGGCCAGTTGTTTTCGGCCGCATCGACCACGCCGGTTTCGAGCGAGGAATAGACCTCACCGAAGGGCATCGGGGTCGGGTTGGCGCCAAAGGCTTCCATCATGGCGATCCACAGATCAGACTGCTGGACGCGGACCTTCAGGCCCTTCAAGTCGGCCAGTTTTTCGATCGGCTTCTTCGTCGAGTAGAAGGAGCGGGCGCCGCTGTCATAGAAAGCGAGGCCGATCAGGCCATGCGGTTCAAAGGCCGCGAGCACTTCGTCGCCAATTTCGCCATCGACCACCTTGTGCATGTGCTCAGTATCGCGAAACAGGAAGGGCAGGCCGAGCACGACGGTTTCCGGCACGAGGTTGTTGAACGGCGCGCTGTTGACGCGGTTCATGTCGATGACGCCAAAGCGCGTCTGTTCGATCGTGTCTTTCTCAGCGCCGAGGGCGGCGTTGTTCATCACCTGGATCTTGATGCGGCCATTTGTCTTCTGGGAGACGAGCTCGCCCATGAACTTGACGGCATCGACCGTCGGATAACCATCCGGATGGATATCGGCGGAACGCAGGGTGATCTCCTGGGCATAGGCCGAGGCGGCACCCAGGGTTAGCCCCATCGCGAGGCTGAGCATTGCGGCAGTTTTCATTGGTCTTCCTCCTCTTTGATTGTCCGCCGAAACCTCCCGTTTCAGCGGGTCGTGCCATCCGGCTATGTCGCCTTGAGCGACGTGAGGCCGAAAAGTTCTTCCGGATTGTCGACAAGGGCGCGTTTGCGGGCCGCGTCGTCGGCGAGCCAGCCGAGAACGGTGTCGGTCAGTTGCGCGTCATCGGGATAGTCGGCTTGTGTGCGGGCCAGATTGTGCGGCCAGTTCGAACCCCAGACGATCCGTTCCGGCGCATGCATGGCGATGGATTGTGCGACCTCGCCGACATCGGCGAACTCAGGAGCGCCGGTCTTCGACGATTCATAAGCGCCAGCAAACTTGAACCAGCAGCGGCCGCTATCGATCAGGCGCTTCGCGGCTACGACCTGCGGGCTGTCCGATGTCACGCCGCAGAAAAACTTGCCGTGATGGTCGAGCACCCAGCGCGACCGGATTTTCGACAGCTTGAGCTCGTGGTCGAGAATGTTGCTGCCATCAAACTGCACGGCGATCATCCAGTCGCGGGAGTGCGCGATGGCGTCGATCTCCCCAAGCTTGTCGAGGCCCGCGGCGCCACCGGGCAGGTCCATGACCCTGACCCCGACCACGCGCGCCTCGGAGAGGGCGTATAATTCCGCCTCGGTGGTTCGCGCATCGACACTGGCGATGCCGTGAGCGATGTCGCCGAAGGCATGAAGGCAGGCGACCAGGTTGGAATTGTCGAACTGGTGAGCGTTGCCCTGGGTGACGATCACACGTTCGATGCCGATCCAGTTCATGAACTCGCGGTACTGGTCAGGCGTCGGGAGATCGCCAACTGGAAGGGCCGGCCCACCCTCAACAGATGAGAAACCCGGCAGATAGGCATGCATCTGTGTGTCTACAGTGCCTTTGGGCAGGATGATCTTTGGCCTCTTGCCGGTGAGCGGACGGATGAGTGTCATGCGTCCTCCTGCATCTTGAATTCGGCAAGCGCATCGCGGTTAATCTCGATCCCAAGCCCGGGGCCATCGGGGATGGTGACCACGCCGTTTTCATGTTCGATCGGTGTCTTGATCACCGCCTGACGGAAGGGATTGTCAGTGCGGTCGAATTCCAGGATCGGCTCGATTGGATTGACCCGGACCGGGTCGGGAACCATGGCCGCGATGAATTGCAGGGCGGCTGCGATATGCACGGCGGTGCCCCAGACATGCGGGACAACACGCACGCCGTGAAGAGCAGCAAGATCCGCCACACGCTTGGCTTCAGTGAAACCGCCGACGCCGGCCAGATCCGGCTGGACGATATCAATGCAGCGGGTTTCGATCGGCTCTTTCATGCCCCAGCGACTCTGCCAGGTTTCGCCCCCGGCCACCGGGATTGCCTGTTTGGCGCGAATTTCGCGATAGGCTGCGAGGTGTTCCGGCACCACGGGCTCTTCCAGCCAGTCGATGCCGTACATGGCGGCGCGCCGTCCAAATTCGATCGCCTCAAGCACGCCATAGCCATGATTGGCATCGGCCATCAGACGCATATCAGGTCCAGCAGCCTCTCGGGCCGCCCGAATGACGGCCAGGTCTTCTTCGATGCCAAAGCCAACCTTGATCTTCGAGGCATGGAAGCCTTGGCTGCGATAAAGCGCGATATCACGGGCATTGTCCTCGATCCGGTCGACGCCGTCACGCTTGAAGCTGCCCGTCGCATAGGCCTTGACGCGCTCGCGAAACCGGCCGCCGAGCAGAGTGGAGATGGGCACGCCGAAATGTTTGCCCTTGATGTCCCAAAGCGCGATGTCGATGCCGGACAGCGCCGTCAAAGTCAGGCCGCGTTGACCCTGGTCGCGCAGCGCATTGTAGAGGACTGCCCAGATCTTTTCCGTTTCCAGCGGATCCATGCCGATCAGCCAGGTCTTGTAGGCGCTGACCACAGCCGCATTTGGCCGGGCGGGACCAAGGCATTCGCCCCAGCCGGTAAGCCCATTGTCGCAGACAATCTCGACCAGCACATGAGCGCGCCGGTCAAAGCGCATCGAGGCGCTCTGGAAGGGCACGTCGAGCTTGTGTTCAAGCAGATGGGTGCGGACCTCAGCGATCTTCATGGCTTTTAGCGCTTCCATGGCTCGATCAAACGGGCGAGCATGTCTTCTTCCTCGCGCGTCAGATCGTCGAGCGGTGGGCGGACCTTGCCCGCGGCAAAGCCCTGCAGGCGAACACCTGCCTTTACGGCAGAGACGGCATAACCCTTGCGTCGCGCACGGATCGCCATGAAAGGATAGAAGAAGTCTCGTAGGATCTCTTCGCAGCGCGCCCGCTCGCCAGCACGCAATGCCTTGTAGAACTCGACGGCCAGACCCGGCACGAAGTTGAAGACGGCGGAGGAATAGGTGGTGAAGCCGGCGCCGAGATAGGCTTCGGCAAAAAGCTCGGCCGTCGGCATGCCGCCGAGATAGGTCAGCCGGTCGCCAAGTGTCGCGGTGATCTGGCGGATGAGGCCGACTTCACCCGTGCCATCCTTGAAGCCGACGAGATTGGGGCAGTCGTCGCACAGGCGCTGTAGCGTCTCGACCCCAAGCACTGAATTGTCACGGTTATAGACCATGACGCCGATCCCGACCGATTGGCAGACCTGCTTCACATGGCGATACATGCCTTCCTGCGGGGCATCGATCAGGTAATGGGGCAAAAGCAGAACGCCATCCGCACCGGCCTTTTCGACCGAGCGGGCGATTTCGATTGCGACTTCGGTGCCATAACCGCAGCCTGATACGATTGCCGTCTTGCCGGACGCTTCCTTGGCGGCCTTTACCACGCGCGGCACTTCGGAGGGAGAAAGCGAGAAGAACTCTCCCGTGCCGCCGGCGGCAAACAGCACCGGTGCCTCAAAACCCGACAGCCACTCGACATGGCGTTGATAGCTGTTCGGCTCGAATCTCCCGTCGTCATCGAAATGTGTGACAGGGAAGGAGAGAAGGCCGGCGCCGAGCGCGGCCTTGATGTCTTGCGGCGTCATATTCAGATGTCCTCTTTTGGCCTCCTCCGGCCAACTTGTCGTACATCTGTGTCGTGGTTCTGTCAAATGTTATCGTACAGGTTGACGCTGCTCGCGCAACAGGGCGCGGTAACGGGCCTGACTCCCGCGCAGATGACGACGCATGGCCTCGCGGGCGAGATCCTCGTCGCCGGTCGAAATCGCCTCGACGATCTGTGCATGTTCGCCATCGATCAGGCGCAAATAGGCCGCTTGGTCGTCTTCCTTCTCCTCGCCACGCAGTGCTGCCCGCGGAATGACATTCTTGCCAATCATAGCGAGGAATTCCCGAAAGCGGGGGTTGTTGGTTGCCTCCGCAATGGCAAGATGCAGGGCAAAATCTGCATCGGTTGTTGACTTGGCAGCCTCAAGACAGGCTCGGACGGCATAATGCCGCTCGATAATGACCTCCTCCTGGGCGGGCGATCTGCGCAGGGCAGCCAGACCCGCGGCCTCGACTTCTACTGCTGTGCGCAGTTCCAGAAGCTCGATTGTGGAGGAAACGCGGGCAGGGTCGACACTGCCGATCAGGAGTGGGGCAGGGACGGTGTCAGAGGGTTTCAGAACAAAGACGCCAGCGCCTTGCCTGGCTTCCACCAACCGATCGGCACGAAGGGACGCGATGGCTTCCCGCACAACGGTTCGGGAGACCCCGTGCGCCTCCGATAACTGCGCCTCGCTGGGCAGCTTGGCGCCCGGCGGATACTGACCGCCACCGATCGCCTGACGCAGGGCATCGCCGAGTTTCTGCACCAGCGTGCCCGATCCGGTTTCCTGTCTCGCCTGAAGCGCCATGCCCTTACCCCATGCCCTTGATTATCCAGATCCTGCATAGACTCGTATGCCAAGATTGCAAAGAGACCGCCGGTTGCCTGCACCATTGTTGACCGCTTCCATCCTACCTGTATGATAAGTGCAAATCAATTCTGCGGAGGATGGCGGGTGAAACGACTTTTGCTGACGGGGGCGGCCGGCGGACTGGGCAGCGCGATGCGCGGGCGGTTGAAGGGATTGGCAGAAGTTCTGCGCGTCTCCGATATTGTCGAGCTCGGCGAACTCGGCCCGCATGAAGAAGGCGTCATCTGCGATCTCGGTGACCGCGCAGCCGTTGATAAACTCGTCGAGGGCTGCGACGGCATCATTCATCTGGGAGGCATTTCGGTCGAGGACAAGTTTTCCAAGATCCTGAACGCCAACCTGCTCGGCCTCCATAATCTGTATGAGGCGGCTCGCGCCAATGGCATGCCACGTATTCTCTTTGCCAGTTCGAACCACACGATCGGCTTTTACCGTCAGGACGAGTATCTCGACCACGCAGCACCGCTCCGACCCGATGGGCTCTACGGTGTGTCCAAATGCTTTGGCGAGGCGCTGGCGCGCATGTATTTCGAGAAATTCGGCCAGGAGACGGCACTGGTTCGAATCGGCAGCTGCATGGAAAAGCCTAGGAATCACCGCATGCTCTCCACCTGGATGAGCTATGACGACTTTCTCGCGATGATCGACTGCATCTTCCGCGCCCCGCGGCTCGGCTGCCCGGTCATCTGGGGCTGTTCGAACAATGACACCCGCTGGTGGGACAATTCGCACGTCTCCTATCTCGGATGGCATCCGAAGGACAATGCCGAGCGCTTTCGCGCCGAGATCGATGCCTCGGTGCTAAAGCCTGCGCCGGATGATGCTATCGCCATTTATCAGGGCGGCCCCTTCGTGCTCGATCCGATCTTCCCCGAAAGCTGACAACGCCTCATGTGCTTAGCGCCGAAGCAGGGCTATCACCATTGATCGCTGTTAGGCGCTTACGGGAAACAGGCCTGCAGCCGCCCATGCCGATGTTGCATCGATCGGTTTAAAGAGAGGGGCGAATTGCACATTATCGCCTCTAATACGGCCGCTTCAGTGCCGGCTGGTGTGCTGCCTTGCTGTGGTTAAAACTTGATTAAATTACCGAAATTCATAGCTTTTTAGTCTTCTGAATTAACTGTTCTTTCAATAATGGTCTGTGAATGCATAACCGGCTATGCCTGAAGGGTTAAGAAAGCGTTGCACTGCGCCCCGGGTCGCGATTTAACTGCGATCAACTTGTTAAGGGGTGAGTTACCATGTCCATCGAAGATCCGCGCCTGTCCAGCTTTGACAACAATGCTTCCGCTGACGATTTCGATTCTGCGGCCGAGCAGCATCTCGGATATGTTCCCGACGAAACCCGCGGCGTTGAAGTCGCCCAGGCGACCACGGCCGCTGCGCCGACGACGGACCGCCTGCCGGCGGAAACCGCCGCAGCGACGATCCCGACGGAAGTCGTTCCCGATGCCAACAATGTCGTGACCCTGCCGGTCGGCGTGTCGATCGATGACATCAAGCTCGAAGGCGGCAATCTGGTCCTCGTCCAGGCGGATGGAACCGAGATCGTCATCGTCGGTGGCGCTGCCAACATCCCGACCTTCGTCATCGGCGAAGTCGAACTGCCACAGCAGGCACTCTTTGCCGCGCTCGAAGGCAGCGACATCAACGTTGCGCAGGGCCCCGACGGCTCCTATTCCGCTTCGACCGGCTCGGCCAGCAGTGGTGCGGATTTTAACGACGATCCATACGGCGCAGGTCCGGAGCAGTTCGCGCTGGCTGATCTGTTGGGCGATACGAGCTTCGGCGATGGCATTCAGAACGGCCAGGAGCTGGGTGATGACGGCGAACCCGATGCAATCGACATGGCCACGTCCTTCATCTTCGATGAAGTCGTTCTTGCCGACAATATCGAAGGCAATCAGACGATCAGTGGCAAGTTGACCTTCGATCCGGGTCCGGATTTTGGCACGGTCAGCGGTATCGGCTGGGCGGGCGCCGGCAATGTCGACGAGGCCACGGGCACGGCGACCGGCACGGGCCTGACCTCTGGCGGCAATGAAGTCTTTATCCGCACGTTACCGGCTCCGACAGACGGCACCGTACTGAGCTTTGTTGCCCTTGAAGGCTACATTATGGTCGATGGCGAGCCGACCGTCGTCTTCACGGTCACGGTCGACAACCGGGTCACCGGCGAGTTCACCTTCGAACTGATCGGCCAACTCGACCACCCGGATGTCGGCGAGAGCGGCTCGCAGGACCTTCTGCGCCTCGGCTTCACCTTCACGGTGACTGACCTTGATGGCGACAGCGATACGGCCAGCTTCAACGTCGACGTCAAGGACGACGCTCCGAGCATCAGGGGTGTGGAGAACGGCGCTGTCGACGAGGACTACCTCTACAACGGCAATGGTGACGACGGCGAGCCTGTTCCGGAAGACGAGGGCAACGAGCAACTGGCAAAGACTGCGGAGGTTTCCGACTCGTCTTCCGACACCCGTATTTCCGGCTCCCTCGGTATCAATTGGGGCGCAGACAACGGCAACGCGACCGAAAATGGCGGCATCACCAATGCCGTTAACGACCGCGGTGTGGCATTCACGGCCGCAACGATCGCAGACTTGGAGTCCAAGGGATACACCTCGGACGGAGTGGCGCTGGAATTCGCGCTTTCTCCTGACGGTACGACCATCACGGCCTACAAGCCCGATGGTGGCGACGTCTTTGTCGTCTCGGTTTCCGATATCGACAGCGGTTCCTACAAATTTGAACTAATCGGCAACCTCGATCATCCTGATGGCGCGACCGAAGACAATATCACCATCGAATTCGATTTCACCGCGCAGGACAGCGACGGCGACAGCGCTTCGTCCAGCTTCACCGTGACTGTCAATGACGACAGCCCGGTTATCGGCAGCCCGGAGAATACGGCGCTCGACGAAGAAAATCTCCCAAATGGCGACGGAAATTCGGGCGACAGCTACGAAGATGGTAGCGACCTTCCCGATGGCGAAGACGGCCCGCTTGGTTTCGACGCAAATGGCGGCCGTGCCGTTACCGGCAGCCTCGGCGTGTCCTGGGGCGCCGACGACAACAATACGGGTGACAAGCAGATTTCGTTGTCTTTTGTCGGCTATGAGCCGACCACCGAAACCATCTCGGGCGAGGATGGCGAGGAAGACGCGGTCGTCACCACCTACAAGACTGTTTACGTCAACTCCGAAGTTCCGCTGACCTCGGATGGCCAGAGCGTCCATTATTTCGTCACCGAAATCGAAGGGCAGCCGGCGCTCGTTGGTTTCACCGGCTCTGATCCGAGCGCTGAAAAGAGCTGGGTCTTTACCGTCACGCTAGATGATTCGCAGGAAAGCGGAGGATACCAATTCACGCTTCTGCAGGCGATCGATCACGGCGAGTCGGGTGCGGAAGACAATCTTCGCTTCGACATCAATTTCAAGGCCACCGACTCTGACGGCGATTCGGATGAGGGTTCTTTCTCGGTAACTGTAAACGACGATGCCCAGGTTATTTATGCGCCGGAAGGAGGGCCTGACTCCGGCTCTGTCGCCGAAGCCGTGGTTCAATCGTCCCACGAAGTTGCACTCAGCAATGACAGCTTCGAGACGCAGTCGCTCGCCGAAGGCGGAAACGGTGTCATCGTCGATCCGCGCGGCAACTACACCCTGTCCGCGCCGACCGGCTGGTCCATTACCGGTGGCGCTGGCGGTGTGTTCGCCCCCACCACCGAAGTCGTCTCTTCCGCTGGCCATGACGGCAGCAACGTCGTCTGGCTGCGCGAAGGCGCCAAGCTGTCGCAGACCACTACCGAAACAATCGAAGAAGGCGAAACCTACACGGTCAGCCTGAAGGTTGGCGACCGCGCCGATCAGTCCTTCGGTGGTGGCGAAGTCCGCATCGTAGCAACTGACGGAACGCATGAAGTCGTTCTTGCCACCAAGGTATTGTCCGCTTCGGTTGACGGTGGCTGGACTTCGGTCGAAGTCAGCACCGGCGGCATGACGGCGCAGCAGGCCGCCGCTCTTGCCGGTTACACGATCCGCATTGACGTGGTTCACACGAATCCCGGTGACGGCAACCAGATTCTCGTCGACGACATCTCGCTTTCGGTCGGCGCACCCAGTGTTGTCGACAGCACCTCGGGCTCCCTCGGCATCCAGTGGGGCAGCGATAACGGCAACAGCCTTGTCGACGGTGGTTTCAACGGCACCCAGATCAATGGCGACCGGTCGGTCGTCTTCGCAAGCGGCACTGGCGCTGCGCATCTCCTGTCCGCATCCGAGGCGGCTGCCTTCCTGTCTGTTACCAGCGGCGAGAAGTCGGTTGCGCTCGATGACCTGAAGTCGGAAGGCCAGCCGCTTGTCTTCACTCTGTCGGCTGACGGCACCGAACTGACCGCTAGCGCGGATGGCAAGACCATCTTCACGGTCTCTTTGTCGGACGAAGGCAGCGGCACTTATGACTTCGACCTCAAGGGTACGCTCGATCATCCGGTCGACGACACCGGCGAAGCCGGTATCGACGATCTGACCTTCAACTTTACCTTTACCTCGCGTGATGGCGACGGTGACGTCGTCAAGGGCGGTTTCGCCGTCGATGTGACGGACGATGTCCCGACAAACGGTGACGCGGCCACCGGCACGGTCGAAGACGAAGCCGTAAACGGCGGCAACAACGAAGTGGATGGCCTCTCGGCCGTCGCGACCGGCGCCCTCAACATCAACTGGGGTGCAGACAACGGCGACAGCGATCTCGGTGGCGATGGCGACCGCACGGTTGCGTTCTCCAGTGCGACGGTGTCTGTCTCTGGTGGCTATGGCGCGTCGCTGACTTCACTTGGCGTTGCCGTATCGACGACCGTTCTGGCGAACGGCACGCTGGTTGGCTACACGGGCTCAAGCGTACCGACCTCGGCGACGGCTGCGAACGTGGTCTTCCACGCCGTCTTGTCTGACGACAACACGGGCTCCTACAAGGTCACCCTCGTCCAGCCTCTGGATCACGCTGCCGGCGTAGGTGTCGGCACCGAAAACACGCTTACCCTTACCTTCGGCTACACGGCGACCGACAGCGACGGTGACACGGTCACTGGTTCGTTCAAGGTCGATGTGGTCGATGACGTTGCCAAGATCGGCACGCCGTTCGCGGGCGGTGTCGTCGAGGAAGAACAGGCCCAGGTCGCCGGCGACGGCAATGAGGGTACGCAGGGCGTCGGCGACGCTGACACCATCTTCAATCTCGACCGTACGACCCATGAAACCGGTGGGACGCTTGCGATCTCCTGGGGTTCGGACAACAAGAATGATGGCAATGGCCAGCCTGGCGACCGCTCGGTTCAGTTCGGCCCAGATGCCGTTGCCAACCTGACGTCCCTTAGCCTGACCTCGGACGGCGATGCCCTGAAGTACACGACGATCACGACCGCATCCGGCCAGCAGATCCTGCTTGCCTATACCGGTTCGACGGCTCCGACGGCTCTGCCGGCTTCGGTCAATGCCGCGATCAATGCGAACGTTGTCTTCTCTGTCGCTCTGTCTGACGACAGCGCCGGCTCCTACGCCTTCAAGCTCTATGACACGCTGGACCATCAGGGTTCGGTGCAGGGCGAAGACAGCCAGGTTCTGACCTTCCAGTTCACTGCAACGGACTCCGACGGAGACGTGACGGTACCTTCGACCTTCTCGGTCAAGGTGATCGATGACCAGCCGATCGCAATCGGCGCGATTGGTGATCGTTATGTCGAGGAAGAAGAACTCTCTGGCGGTAACGAGGACGACGTCCCGGGCGTGCTCGCTCCGGATGCGGATGGCAATTACCCGTTCGTCGGCCATCAGGATCTGACGACGGACACGGCCAGTGCATCGCTGAACATCTCCTGGGGTGGCGACGACGGCAACAAGACCGTCAATGGTGGCTTCACCGGCACGCAGGTCGCAGGCGACCGTTCGGTGGTTTTTGCGACGGGCAATGGCTCGTCCGAGCAGACGCTGACGGCTGCCCAGGTTGCGCAGTTCCTGACGGTGTCGGGCGGCAATGGTCCGGTCACGATCGCTTCGCTGACCTCGGAAGGCCAGCCGCTGGTGTTCACGCTGTCGGCTGATGGCGACGTGCTGACGGCCCATGCCGGTAGCGGCTCGGGTGCCGTGGTCTTCACGGTCTCGCTATCCGACGCGGATAACGGCTCCTACTCGTTCGATCTCGACGGCGTTCTCGACCATCCGGTCAAGGCTTCGGGCGCTTCGAACGAAGACGTTCTGTCCTTCAACTTCACCTTCACTGCCCGTGATGGCGATGGTGACGTCGCGACCAACAACTTCACGGTGAAGGTCATCGACGATGTGCCTGTGACCGTCGGCAACGACAACGAAAACCGCCGCCTCGACGAAGACGATATCCTGACCAGCCAGGCGACCGGCACCAGCCCGGCCGATGGCAATGCGGATGGTTCCTGGACCGGTGGTCCCGGCCAGAACGGCGTTGGCGGTGCCTTCATCGATGGCTCGCTCGCGCATCTTGTCAAGGCTGGCGCGGACGGTGGGCTTTCCTTCGGCTTCACCAGCGATGCGGCATCCATCCTGCAGGCACAGGGTCTGAAGTCCGAGGGGGCGGCGCTCAACTATGAGGTCAAGGGTAACGTTCTCTATGGCTATGCCAACACCGACGGCAACGCCGGCTACGGCGAAAGCGACCGCGTCGTCTTCAAGCTGACCTTGAATGCCAACGGCTCCTACCAGTTCGAACTGGTCGATCAGCTTGATCATACGGCTCCGGCCCCGGTCGGCACGTCCGCCGAAAACCTGCTGACGATCAATCTCGGTGCGGCCCTCCAGGCCACCGACGCCGATGGCGACAGCGTCAAGCTGACGGGTCTCGTCAATTTCGAAGTGAAAGATGACGTTCCGGTCCAGTCGGCTCCCGCAACCACGGGCCTGACGCTGAACGAAGATGACCTGATCGGTGGCAATGACGAGGCAGCTCCGAAGGAAAGCCTGACCGCATCCGGCAACCTTAATGTTGCGCTCGGTGCAGATGGCGGTAGCATCGCTCTTTCGGCCAACAATGCCACCTGGCATGGTGACAGCAAGACCCTCGAAGCCAATGATGGTTCGTGGAAGGTCACGCTCGGCAGCAACGGTGCCTATACCTTCGAACTCGTGGACAACACGCTGGCCCATGGACCGGCAAACAACGGCCAGAACGTTCTCGACATCAACATCGGCTATACAGCGACCGATGGCGACGGTGATGTGCTGACCGGCAGCTTCACCGTCAAGATCGAGGACGATGTCCCGGTTGCGGTCGGAGAAACCGCCACGGTCCGGGAATCCGCTCCGACGACCTCCGGCAACAACCTGATCTTCGCCTTCGACGTTTCGGGCAGCATGTCGGACAAGGTTGCCGGCTGGAACTCTCCGTCGCGTCTCGACGTGGCGAAGACTGCCGCGATCAACCTGATCAATGCCTCCAACGCGGCCATGGTGCTGATCGTCACCTTCGAGGATAATGCCCAGGCGTCAACCTGGATGACCAAGGCCGACGCCCTGAACTACATCCAGAACAGCATCCCCAACCCGAGCGGCGGCACCGACTATGACGACGCCATCGACGCAATCAAGGGCGTTCCGCTGGTTGGCGGCACGACCAATGTCTACTTCTTCTCGGACGGGGAAGTTTCGGGCAATGACGATCTGTCCACGACGGAGCGTCAGCAGTGGGAAGCCTATCTGACCCAGAACGGGATCAAGTCCTATGCTGTTGGCGTCGGCAGCGACGTCAGCGCTCAGGACGATGACCTCAAGGACGTCGCCTATCCGGGCGAGCCGATCACCATCACCTCTGGCAATGATACGACGCTGCTTGCAACTGCGCCGGTCGCAACCGACCTCTCCACGGCAAGCGGTAATGTCCTGACCAATGACAGCTTCGGTGCCGACGGCGGCCGCATCCAGTCGATCACGGTCGGCGGTGTGACCTATACCTGGGACGGTGCCAACACGATCACCGTCTCGACGGGTGGCGTCATCACCGGCTCCAGCCTGGTCAACCAGACCACGACGCTGGGCGGCAAGCTGAGCTTCGATTTCAGCAACGGTCACTGGAGCTATACCGGTCCGGCCGAACTGGTGACCAACACGACCGAAACCGTCTCCTACACCCTGGTTGACGGCGACGGCGACACGGCGACGTCGTCTCTCGTCATCGGCGTTCAGGCCGTCAACGACGCTCCGGTCAACACGGTTCCGGCTTCGCTGACGGTTCTCGAAGACCAGCCCCTTGTCATCACCGGCCTGAGCGTCGGCGACGTCGACGCCAATGGTGCCGATATCACCGTCAAGCTCGAAGTCGAAGACGGCAAGCTGACGCTGGCAACCACCAATGGCCTGACCGAGTTCTCCGGCAACAACACCGATACGGTCACGCTGACCGGCTCGGTCGCCGAGATCCAGGCGGCGCTGAACGGCATGACCTACAAGGGTTCGTTGAACTTCAACGGCACCGACCAGCTGAAGATCACCACCACCGACAACGGCAACACCGGGATCGGCGGCGCCAAGACGGATACGGACACGGTCAATATCACCGTCACAGCGGTCAACGATGCCCCGGTCCTGACACCGGATGCGCGGACAATCGAGTTTACCGAGAACGGCAGTGGCAAGTACCTGTTCAGCAACGTCAATGTGAGCGACGTCGACAATCCGACGAACTTCGCCGGCGGCAGCATTGAGATTTCGCTTGGAAACACTGCGGTTGCAGGCGATCAGATCTTTGCCGACAGTGATGTCCGCATGAGCGGCAACAATGTCCAGATCTGGAGTGGCGGCTGGGTCACAATCGGAACGCTTGCTTCCGGTGGATTTGGCCAGACTTCGATCAAGATCAACCTGACATCAGGCGCGACCGAGAGCCGTGTCGAGGAGTTCCTGGAATCGATCGCCTACAAGTCGACATCCGAAAACCCGACCGACGTCGATCGGACCGTGACCGTCACGTTCAGTGACGGTGGCAACACGGGCACCGGCGGTTCGCTGTCCGATACCTCGACGATCACCGTGAATGTCAATCCGGTCAACGACGCACCGGTTTTCACTGGCGGTGATTACTATGGTGATCGTGAGTTCTCGATCAACGAGAACACCAGCTCGGTCGGCAGCGTGTCTGCCACGGACGTCGATGGCGGCGCTCTGACCTATTCGATCCTCAATAACTACGGGACCGACTACGCCAAGTTCACCATCAACGCGAACACCGGCGCGATCTCCTTCGTCTCGGCTCCAAACTATGAAGATCCGCAGGATGTTGGCGGTTCCTACAAGAACAATCGTTACGAAATCGACGTCCAGGTGGCTGACGGCAAGGGCGGCTTCGACGTCCAGCGTGTTGAGGTCGTTGTTAACGACGTGAACGAAGCGCCGGTTCTGACGCCGGCGACCGGCAGTGCCAATTACACTGAGAATCAAGCACAGCCGGTGAAGTTAATGCCGACTGCATCCGTTACTGATCCGGACCTGCCGCAGGATTTCGATGGCGGAAAGGTTACGGTCACTCTGGGCAGTTCGGCCGTAACTGGCGACCGTTTGGTATTCGTTGGCGATAGCGATATCCGCCTCAACGGCTCTGACGTCCAGATCAAGACTGGTTCGCAAAGTTGGAACTGGACGACGATCGGCCAGATCAGCGGCACCAATTCCACCACAATCGAGGTTATCCTCGATAGCGACGCGACCGTCTCTCGTGTCAACACACTGCTGAAGTCGATCGGCTTCGCGACGTCCTCCGACGACCCGACAAACGCGGTTCGCACGGCAACCGTCACCTTCAACGACGGCGGTAACGATGGCTCTGGCGGTGCTCTGACCGACAGCTCGACGATTACGATCACGGTGACTCCGGTGAATGACGCGCCTGTCATCACCGGCGACAAGACGCTTGCGGTAAACGAAGGTGCGACGGTTGCTGTTACGACTGCCGACCTTGGCTTCACGGATCCGGACGATGCGCCTGCTGGCGTAACGTTCACGGTGACGAACCCGAGTAACGGCAGTGTTCTGGTGAACGGCGTTGTTGCCTCGAGCTTCACTGGCACGCAGCTTCAGGCTGGCCAGGTAAGCTTCCGTCACGATGGTTCCGAAACGACGTCCGCGTCGTTCGGTGTCAGCCTTGAAGATGGCAACGAGGACAACTCGGCACCTGCGACTGCGACGGTCAACGTCAATGTTGCTGCAGTGAATGACGCGCCTGTCATCACCGGCGACAAGACGCTTGCGGTAAACGAAGGTGCGACGGTTGCTGTTACGACTGCCGACCTTGGCTTCACGGATCCGGACGATGCGCCTGCTGGCGTAACGTTCACGGTGACGAACCCGAGTAACGGCAGTGTTCTGGTGAACGGCGTTGTTGCCTCGAGCTTCACTGGCACGCAGCTTCAGGCTGGCCAGGTAAGCTTCCGTCACGATGGTTCCGAAACGACGTCCGCGTCGTTCGGTGTCAGCCTTGAAGATGGCAACGAGGACAACTCGGCACCTGCGACTGCGACGGTCAACGTCAMTGTTGCTGCAGTGAATGACGCGCCTGTCATCACCGGCSACAAGACGCTTGCGGTAAACGAAGKTGYGACGGTTGCTGTTACGACTGCCGACCTTGGCTTCACGGATCCGGACGATGCGCCTGCTGGCGTAACGTTCACGGTGACGAACCCGAGTAACGGCAGTGTTCTGGTGAACGGCGTTGTTGCCTCGAGCTTCACTGGCACGCAGCTTCAGGCTGGCCAGGTAAGCTTCCGTCACGATGGTTCCGAAACGACGTCCGCGTCGTTCGGTGTCAGCCTTGAAGATGGCAACGAGGACAACTCGGCACCTGCGACTGCGACGGTCAACGTCAATGTTACACCTGTTCCTGACGGTCCGGTTACCATGACTTTCAACGATGTAGGTGGAACCGTTAATATGAATTCTGCTGATAAGGTCGTGTTTAACAATACGTCCATCAGCAGCGGTCACAACACTGTCGTCACGGTTTCCAATTTCAACGTTGCGCAAGACAAGATTTCGATCTCCGTCGGCGGAACGGCGCTGACTGGGGCATTCACAACTGCGACGGACGACGACAGCTGGTTTGGAAATGATACCGACATTGGCTCGTCAATCAAAATCGTCCAGTTGGAGCGGGCGGTACCGGCATCTGATTTCGACAAAGACGGCAATAATGGGGTGATTGAGCAAGAAATTGTTGATCAAATCCGCAACTTGAATTTTAGTGGAAGCGAAAAGAGTTACGTGTTCGTAGTCTACTCCGGATACGGCTCTAACGTTTCGGCGGCGATCTATACAGTCTTGGCCACAGGCTCAAACGGCGTCAACAACGTTAGCGTTGGTGAAATTCAGGTCGAACATCTGATGACACTAACTGGGATCGCCTATGGAAGCCTCAATGCGTCGCACTTCGTGGCCGCCGCCGACCCCATCGTCCTCGACCTCGATCACAACGGCTTCGCCTTCTCCTCCGTCGACAACGGTGTCTCGTTCGACATCGATGCCGATGGCCACAAGGACCAGATCGCCTGGACCAGCGACGATGGCATTCTTGCCTATGACGTCAATGGTGATGGGAAGATCGACAATGGTTCGGAGATCTTCACGCCTTCGTTCAATGGCGGCACCTATGCCAGCGGCGTGGCGGCTCTCGCTTCGCTTGACAGCAATGGTGACGGCAAGATCGATGCTGGTGATGCGGCCTTCGACAAGCTGACGGTCTGGGTCGATGCCAACAACAACGGCATCAGCGACGCAGGCGAGCTTTCGAGCCTTACTGATCATCACGTGGCGAGCATCTCGCTCACCACAGATACGAGTGGCGGCACGGAAGACGGCCAGACGATCTTCGGCGAAGGTTCGTTCACCTTCGACGACGGCTCGACCGGTGAATTTGTCGAGGTCGGCTTCGACACGATCTTCGGCTCGGATGCCTCCGATGCCCTGACCGTGATCGGCACAGATGGTGACGATATCCTGCATGGCGGCATGGGCCAGGTGTTCCTCACCGGCGGCGAAGGCGCAGACACCTTCGTCTTCGATGAGACCGCGCTCAGCGATCTCGACGTCGCCGACGTGATCACCGACTTCTCGTCCGACCAGGGCGACCAGCTGGACGTCTCGGCCCTGCTCGACAGCCTGCTCGGCGAGCAGCTGACGGCGGAGACTGCGGCCTCGCATCTGAAGGCAACGGTGGTCGGCAACGACACCACCGTCAGCGTCCAGACCGGCGCGGATACCTGGAAGGACGTGGCTGTCCTCCAGAACCACACGGAAGGCGTCAAGATCCTGTTCGACGACCACCAGGCTGTCACGGTTCATCACGACTGAGACCAGCGCGTGCAATGCAACACAAGGAAGGGGCGTCCATTGGGCGCCCCTTTCGTGTATGCGTCAAAATCAAAAACAAAGTTCTACTTGCGCATCTCGACAAAAGACTCTGCTCTGGCGTGACAATCCACAGGCGATTCTTGTGTCGTGGCCCGACACCCTGTTGCCGAAGGGAGACATGCCCAACAATTCTCCGCCAGGCCTTTGTTCTAAGCGTGAAGTGATGGAACTCCCCTTACGAGAGGTCTTGGAAAAAAATCCTTAAGTCTTGATCTTCAGCATGCTTATGACTTGCTCTGCCGTCTAATATTGAGATGAATTGTTTAATCTTGCAGGTGAATCTGCCGTCTGGCGGCAAGAGATCAAAATTGGGTGCATCTTCCTATCTGCCGGATTAGACTTCACAGCGTCCGACGGTCCGGTGTATATGAAGGTCAATCATGTTTGGGCAGGGGCACTAAATTGTTTACCAAAAATAGATTGTTCGCGGCCTTGTACACGTCTGCGGCACTGGCACTGGTGTCCTGGACCCCGGCAAGCGCCATGTCGTTGCAGGAGGCCATCCAGAAGGCGCTGACGACAAATCCGCAGATCTCGCAGGCTGTGAAGAACCGCGAGGCCGTCGAATTCGAGCTGCGCCAGGCACGCGGTCTCTATCTCCCCTCGATCGATCTTGAGGCAGGGGTGGGAAAGCGCCGGCTCTCGAACGAGAGCACCGGGACCCTGACGAAGGACTATGAAAACTTCAATACGTCTGACGTAGGTCTGACCGTGACGCAGCGCCTGCTCGATGGCGGTGCGCGGCGTGCCCAGGTCGATTCCCAGGCCTCGCGCGTCGATGGCGCCTCCTTCCGCGTGCTGGAGCGCTCCGAGACGGTCGCCTTGCAGGTGGCCCAGGACTATCTCGAATACATTCTTCAGACCAAGATCGTCGGTATCGCCAAGCAGAATGTCGATTTCCATCGCGGCATCCTGGGTGACATCAACCAGGGCATCGCTGGCGGTGCGCTGACCGATGTCGATAATCTCCAGGGCCAGGAGCGGCTCGAAGCGGCCAAGGCGCGCCTGCGCGAGGCCCAGGAAGAACTGGAAGCCACCAAGATCCGCTTCCTGCAGACTGTCGGCGAGCCGATCGTCAATGCCAAGATGCCGGGCTCGTTGGGCAAGGCTCTGCCGCGCTCGCTGGATGAGGCGATTGCGCTGGCCAAGACCAACAATCCGCGCATCTTCTCGGCCCGCGCCGATATTGATGCTGCGGATGCGGCGGTGCGCGGCGCCCGTTCGAATTATGCCCCGACTCTTGATCTCGAAGGTCGAGCCACCGTCGGCAACGACATCAGCGGCAGCCAGGGCAATACCAATGACCTGGAAGTCCGCCTCGTTGCACGCTGGAACCTCTATCGCGGCGGCATCGATCAGGCCCGCGAACAGGAGCAGATCCGTCGCGCCAGCGAACAGCGTTACGCGTCCGACCAGGTCCATCGCGAAATCGAGGAATCGGTGCGCTCTGCCTGGAACGAGCGCAACAGCCGTGGCGAGCTCTCGCAGATCCTCGGTTCGCAGTCGACGCAGAATGCCAAGCTCGTTTCGTCCTATGGCGAACAGTTCAAGATCGGCCAGCGCTCGCTGCTTGACGTGCTCGATGCGCAGAACACGCGCTTCAACACCAGCATCGTCGCCGAAACCGCGCGTTTTGCAGCGCTCTTCGCCGAATACAAGATCCTGGCCGCATCCGGCTCGCTGTTGAAGGTCATGGGCGGGAAGCCCGTGGCCCAGACGGAAGCCTATGCGCGCAACGAATTCTCCGTGAAGACCTCGGCCGACGGGGCCTATGTCGAGCGGGATCCGCGGCAAAAGGCGGGTGTGCCGATGGACCTCCTGGCGCCGCTCCAGTAACCGTCCATCCGATTGGATGAAATGTTAAATAGTTTCAATGAACCGGCGGGCACTCGTGCCCGCCATAGCTTTCGTGCTTCATTCAAGGCTGTGGCTGGATATTATGGTCGGCCCAGTTCGGACACTGTTCTGTTTTCAGGCCTGCCGGATGAGATCGTCGAGTCGCTTGAACTCGACGACGTCGAGCATGTTGCCGAACGTATAGGTCTTCAGGTTATCCGTGTTGCCGAGCGCGCCGTGCGCGAGGGCGATTTCGACTGTCCGGCGATCGTCGTGCTCAAGGATGGCGGCACGTTGCCGCTCCTGGAAGTGAGTGAAGCTGGCGAATATAAGCTTGACGTGGCGGGCGGACCGCTGTCGACCAAACTCAGCCGCACCGAGCTCCTGGCGCTGGACCCGGAATTCGCCTTCGGCTTCACCCTGTTCTATCGCAATGACGGCGAAGACGCCCTTATCGGTACGGCGGATGAAATCGAGAAGCGCCATTGGCTGGTTCGGGCCCTGACGCCCTACTGGCGCACCTATGTGCGCGTGGTGATTGCGGCGCTGTTCATCAACCTGATCGCACTCGGCTCGCCGCTCTTCACCATGAATGTCTACGATCGGGTGCTGCCCAACAAGGCGATCCCGACACTGTGGGTGCTCGCCGTCGGCATTCTGCTGGCCTATCTCTTTGATTATCTCCTGAAGACAGCGCGTGCAGCTCTCATCGACCATGCCGGCCGCAGCGCCGACCTGCGTTTGTCGCAGATGATCTTCGACAAGGTCCTGAACACAACGCTTGCCTCCCGGCCCTTGTCGACCGGGGAATATGCCAACCGCGTGATGCAGTATGAATTCGTGCGCGAATTCTTCACCTCGAACACGATTGGACTTCTCATCGACACGGCCTTCGTCTTCATCTTCCTGATCGTGATCTACCTGATCTCCGGTTGGCTTGCGATCATTCCAGCGGTGGCGCTCATCTTGTCCGTGGCCATCGGATTGCGCGCCCAGGCCCAGATCGGCCACAGGATGGCAGCTGCGGCGAACGAGGCCTCGAAGCGCCAGTCGCTACTGGTCGAGACGATTTCGACCATCGAGACCCTGAAGAGCCTGCGTGCGGAAGCCACCATGCTACGTCGCTGGCAGGAACTGATGAAGCATTCCAGCCGCACGAGCGAAGACATCAAGCATGTCTCCACCAATGCGATCAATCTGACAGCGCTCATTCAGCAGATTGTCGGCGTGCTGATCGTGATCGCCGGAACTTACGAATTCTCCGAAGGCCGGCTTGCCATGGGTGCCATCGTCGCGACCGTTATGCTGGCGGGTCGGGCAGGGGCTCCGCTTGGCCAGATCGCCATGACGCTCGCGCGTTTCCGTCAGGCCACATTGTCGCTCAGGATCCTCGACCAGGTCATGGACCAGCCGGAGGACCGGCCGTCTTCGGTCGGCTTCGTCAACCGCGAGATCAAGGAGGGCGGCTTCTCCTTCCAGAACGTTTCCTTCAATTATCCGGGAACCGACAATCCGGTTATAAACCAGTTCAACCTGACGGTTCAGCCGGGTGAGCGTGTCGGCATCATCGGCCGCATTGGTTCAGGCAAGACGACGCTTGGCCGCCTTCTCGACGGGCTGTTCGTGCCGAGCGACGGTCGCATCCTGATCGATGGTGTTGATATCCGCCAGTATCACATGTCCGAGGTCCGCTCGGCGGTCGCGGTCGCCGGCCAGTCGTCGGATCTGTTTTCCGGCACGGTTAAGGAGAACCTGTTGATCGGTCGGGCAGACGCAACTGACGAAGAGATTCTTGAAGTTGCCCGCATGACCGGTGTCGAGGAGTTTGTCTCGCGCCATCCGCGCGGGTTCGACATGCCGGTCGGTGAGCGCGGAACCAATCTGTCGAGCGGCCAGAAGCAGGCGCTGACCATTGCCCGCCTCCTCCTGACCAAGCCTAAAATTGTCTTCCTGGATGAACCATCCGGTGCGATGGACCTTGCCAGCGAACGGCACCTGATCAACCGCCTGTCGAATGCCTTTGACCGGAAGACCACGCTTTTGATCGCCACCCACCGCTTCACCATGCTGGATCTCGTCGACCGACTGATCGTGCTCGACAAGGGCCGCGTGGTGGCCGACGGACCGAAAAAGACGGTCATCGAGGCGATGCAGAAAAAGGCGGCGGTGAAGCCATGAGCCGTGCAGTTGTCGACGCCCCTCCGTTCTTTGCCCGCACCATCGTGTCGCTGGTTGCACTTCTGATCGTGGTCTTCCTGGCCTGGGCGGCCTTTGCCGAGATCGATGAGCTTGCGCGCGGCGAAGGCAAGGTCATCCCTGTGTCGAAAACCCAGATCGTCCAATCCTCCGAAGCCGGAATCGTGCAAACCATCGCCGTGCAACTGGGGCAGGTCGTGCACAAGGGCGAACTGATCGTCCAATTGAATAACACCACGACCGAATCCTCGCTTGGCGAGGCGAAGGCCAAGGCCCGTGCACTTGGCGCCAAGGTAGCCCGCCTGGCACTCGAAGAGGTCGGCAAATACGACGTGGATTTTGCCTGCCCGCCCGATGTGAAGTCGGTGGCGAGCAAAGTCTGCGAGAACGAAGAGAGCCTGTTTGCCGCCAACAAGGCAAGTTACCTGAACAAGCTTGGCGTTCTCCAGGAGCGCGTGCGCCAGCGCGAAAACGAACTCAGCGAAGCGCAGGCAAACATCGTGCGGCTGCAACAGAATATCGAGGCTGCAACCCGCCAATACGACTTGATGAGCCCGCTGGCGAAGAAGGGTCTCGTGGCGCAGACGCAGCTCTTGACCGTCGAGCGTGAACTGACCGACCAGCGCGGGCAGGTCGATGTTTACACCGAAAGCCTTGAGCGCCTGCGTGGTGCCGTCGAGGAAGCCAAGCTGCAGGTCGATGAACTGGCGTTGCAATTGCGTCAGCAGGCGCTGACCGAAAAGGCCCAGACGCTGGCCGAGCTATCGGTCATCGACGAAACCATTCGAGGGGCCTCCGACCGTGTCGACCGTACCGATATCCGCTCTCCGGTCGACGGCATCGTCAACACGCTCGAGGTCAACACCATCGGCGCCTATGTCGATCCGGGAACGGTGATTGCCGGTATCGTGCCAACGGCCGATATCCTGCTCATCGAAGCGAAGATCTCGCCGCGTGACGTCGCCTTCATTCGCCGTGGCCAAAAGGCGATCGTCAAGGTCACGGCTTATGACTTCTCGATCTTTGGCGGGCTGGAGGGTGAGGTGACCAACATCTCGGCCGACAGTATCGTCGAGAAGGAAAAGGGTGAGACCTTCTATCTGGTGCAGGTCAAGACCGATCAGTCAGAGCTGAAGCGCAACGGCAAATCCTATCCGATCATTCCCGGCATGGTCGCTTCGGTGGAGATCATGACGGGTCGCAAGACCATTCTCAGTTATCTGATGAAGCCGATCAACAAGGCGCAGTCCGTCGCCCTGACCGAACGGTGATACATGTCGCCCTCCGACCGGACAATGCTTCAGGCGGACAGAGTGGAGTATCCCGGTCAGACGCTGTTTCAGATCGATGAAGGCGATGCTGAGCCGAAGTTCCGCGCGATCATCGGAAGGGGCGGCTCGCGCCGTGGCATTCGGCTGGAATCGGTTTACTGGGAAGGGCTCTCCTGGCTGATTTCCGGTTCGCGCCAGTCGATGGGGGACGTGGTCGAACAGGCAGCTCAGCAGGCCGGCGACACCGGCAATCTCGCCTCGACCCTGCGCGTTCTTGCCTTCCGCTGGATGTGGCGGCGCCTTGCCGCGGCCGAAGCGTCCTACTCCATCGACACGCTTGCCGTGCTGCTGCAAGCCTCTCCGTCGCCGGCCATCGTGCTGACCAGGGAGAAGAAGATCCAGCTGTTCAATGAGCCGTTTGTCACCATGCTGAAGCAGCGGCTGCAACTCGGCAGTGTCGCGCAGATGTCGTCCGGCTTCCGCTTTGTGCTCGACACCCAAGTGGAAGAGGCGATCGACAACCTGGTCGCAACCCGCAAGATGCTCACCACGGGCTTTACCGCCAGCTGTGCAGGAAAGCAGCTGACCGGACAGATCAATCTCGCTCTGGCGCCCGTCCATAACAAGCAGATGCTGATCGGCTATGTTGTCCGTCAGTGATGGACGGGTTCAGAGCAATTCCAGCGAAAGTGCGCAGCGGTCTTGCGTCTGGAATTGTGTGAAATCAAAGAGATAGAGAATTGAAGGCGCCTCCGTTTTCGCCGGAAATGCCTAGAGTTCGCCGCCTTCGCCCGGCGCGATGCCGTCGAAGCTCTTCATCGCCAGCGCCTTGCCCTTGGTTTTCATGCCATGCAGGAAGCCGCGGCCATTGGAGATCGAAAACAGTGGCATATAGTCTGGCAGTTGTGCGTCGGTGAGCACGGCTTCGCGCATGTTGTCGAGAATATAGTGACGGCCCTGCACCTCGACAGCGAGCACCGCGTGGTAGAAGTGGCGCTTGGTGTCGTAGAGGATCACCACCGTCATGTCGGTGAGGGACACGCCCTGGCTTTCCAGCACCGCCATCTTCAGGAGGGCGTAGTCCTCACAGTCTCCGACACCCAGTTTCAGGGTTTCGGACGGCAAGGCCCAGCGATCGAGCGTACCGTGAACATCGATGTCCTTGGCATATTTGATCCGCCGGTTGATATCATGATTGACCAGATTGAGCTTGTCGCGGATCGAAGACATGCCGCTGCCAGCAGCCGTCTTCTGCACCATGGCCTTGACTTCGAGGCAGTTCTCACCACGGCAGCTGAGGGCAGCGCCCTTGGCAATCTCGGCAAATACCGGCGCTGCCTTTTTCAGGGCGCCGAGCTTCTTGAAGGGAATGGCAACCGATCCGAAAACGTCTTCGGCAGACTGACGCGGCCTGGACGGCGTATCGACGTTGCGCGGCATCGAGACAGCGCTTGTGGTCAGGCTACGGTCAACGAGCGAAGCAATGGCGGTGTCCGACCAGCTATTGGTATTCCATGCGACTGAGGCAGCCTGCCATCCGGCAGATATACCTTGTGCCATCAGTCCCCCCATGGGCACCGGCATGGGGCCAAGGCCATAAAGGAGGGCAGCGCTGTTGGTCGAAAGAGAGGGAACGTCGACCGCCAGAGGGGCGGCATTGATGTGTGTCGACAGCATCGTCGCCAGAACGAAAGTCGAGACTGCGAGAATTTTCTTGTTCTTTTTGCTCATCGCGTTTCTCCGAGGTTGCTCGAAGGATACGATGATCAATTCAATTATTCGTTCCGATACTTGGATTATATACTGTGAACTGCGGAGACTATATTATAATAAAATTCTCGCTTTCATCTCAATCCTCGGTTAACCCTGGGGTGGAGAGCCTGCTATCTGGATGATCTGGATGCCTGCTCATGGATTGTGATGGCGCCACCCCGTGGTGATGCGCCCAGATATGGGACAGGTCTGCTCTTGCTTCTCGATCTGGTTCTGCTTACGGTTTTGTCAGGGTTTGGGAGCGTAAGACATCAAGAACATGAGTGGATTGGCAAGACCGGGGCGCATCTGGGTTCGTGCTGGGGTAACAGCGCTCGTCACTCTATTTCTGGCTGCCTGCCAGACGGATGACCTCGTGCCGAAGGATGCGGCAAAAGAAGGGGCAACTCAGGGCGCTCAGTCGGCTGATACCGGGCTCTACAATCAGACAATCGGGTCCGGCGCCGTGCGCATCGGCTATCTCGGCATTCGGCGGCTGGATCAGCCAAGCCGACAGGCGGACAGTGAAACGCGGGACGGCGCGGCTCTCGCCGTCAATTCTCTGGGCGATCAGGTGATCAAACTCACCATGATCGAGGCAACGGAAAAGCCGGATTCGATCGAGACCGCTGCAAAGACCCTTGCGCTGAATGGCGCCGCGCTGATCATCACCACCGCCCGCGGCCCTGAACTCGATATTGTGCAGAAGGGTCTGGCCGGTCGGACGGTGCCAATCGTGACCCTACAGACCAATGAAGCGACGCTTCCGCCCTCCGTCTATGCCTTCGTGTCGAGCCCGGTCGACAGCCTGATCGAGGCCTCGTCCTTTGCCATGGCCGAGGGCGGCCGCCACGCCGTCATCCTGGCCTCATCCCCGGCAGAAAAGATCCAGGCCGAGCGTGTTGCAGCCCAGATCAAGGCCTTTGGCGGCAAGGTGGAGCCGGTGATCGAGCTTGCCAGCGGCGCCATTCCACCCAAATCGCTGCCCTCCTGGAGCAAGGCCGACATGGTGATCTTGATGCCTCTCATCAAGTCGCCCGGCGAAGTCCTGAAGAAGATCGATGCGGCCAAGCCGCCTGTGCCAGGGCGTAGGCTTGTCGCCAGTTCGACGCTGACGCCGGCGGATTTGAGCGAGCCGAAGCTGACCAGCACGATCGTCTGTCGCTACGACCAGAATATCCAGGCCCGTATCGGGAAGCGTTACATGGATAGCTATGGCCTGCCTGCCTCGACCTATGCGGGCTATGGCTTTGATGCAACGGCCATGGCGATCGGGCTCAGCAGCCGTTGGGGGGATGTTGCCTTCTCACCAGAGCGGATGATGGCGCCGGAGGGCTTTTCCGGTTCGCTCGGTGTCTTCCGGCTCGAAGAGGGCGGCAAGGTTCGCCGCAACTGCGACATCTTCAAGGTCTCCAAGGGATCCTATGTCTTCTTCCAGAAGGCGCCGGCAACACTGTGATCACCACAGTGTGAGCGAAGCACAAGCTTTGTCATCTTCTGTTTACATTGCCCTGAAGCCACCCCATCCTATCTGAGGTGTGGGAAATACATGCCGCAGCGGTTGCGTCCGGCGTATAGGGAGCGGGAAGGGATGGAAATGACGACCGGTACCGGAAGTATTGCGCGCTACAGGCCGGCTCTCAGGATCCTGCACTGGCTCGTTGCGGCGCTGGTATTCATCACCTGGCCGCTCGGCCTGATGATCGGGTTCGTCAAGGACGACGTGAAGCTCGATTTCTACCTCGTGCATGAAAGCCTTGGCTTCCTGGTTCTCTGGGTCATGCTTCTGCGCGTCGGCGTTCGGCTGACCTGTTCTCCTCCGCCGCGTCATGGGCCGGCGGTCGAACGGGCGGCGGCTGCAAGCGTCCACGGTTTTCTCTATGTTTTCCTCATCCTGATGCCGGTCTCCGGATTCCTTGCCACCAATGCACACGGTTTCCCCCTTGAATGGTTCGGGTTGGTCACCGTCTGGAGCCCGCTTGGAAAATCGCCCGAGATTGCCTGGACCCTCTCGGCCATCCACGAATGGAGCGCCTGGATCCTTTTGACGCTGGTCGCGTTGCATATTGGCGCCGCACTCTTCCACCACGTCGTGCGACGCGACGATACTCTTTATCGAATTCTCTGAACGCCGGGACCAAGCTTGATGCGCAAGATTGACATGAACGACCAGCTTTGGGCACGGCTCCTTGCCATGCGTGGCGGTCGGCGTGGAATGGCGCCGGGGGAAGAGGCGGATCCAGCACTTGCGCTTTATGGACCGATTGCTTCCGCGCGCGGCGGCTTCGTTCTCGCGCAGGTCGGCCAGTCGCTGGACGGACGGGTCGCCACCCCTGCAGGAGATGCACGCGACATTTCGGGACCCGACGGGATTGCCCACCTGCATCGCTGTCGTGCTCTGGTCGAAGCTGTCATCGTGGGGGTTGTGACAGTGAAGGCGGACAATCCGCGGCTCTCGGTCCGTGCCGTCAAGGGTCCGAATCCGGTCCGTGTGGTTGTTGACTGTCGGGCGGAACTGACAGGCGATGAAGGTCTCTTTCGCGATGGCGGTGCACCTGTTCTCCTGATCCAGGGCGACGACGCACCGCGTCGCGACTACCGCGCCGACATTTTGCGTGTCCGGCGCAGCGAACACGGTCTTGATCCCCAGGATATGATGGATGGGCTTGCCGATCGCGGACTGCAGCGCCTTCTCGTTGAAGGCGGGGCGCGCACGATCGCTCGCTTTATCGATGCCGGTCTCGTGGACCGCCTGCATGTGGCAATCGCTCCCTTGATCATCGGGTCCGGCCCAACCGGGATCAGCCTGCCGCCGATCGCCGATCTTGCCAGCGCGCACCGTCCGGCAGCCAGGGTCTACAGTCTCGGCAGCGATGTTCTCTTCGACTGCGAATTGCGCGCGCCTGTGTCTTCAGCGTTTGCGGATCGCCAGAAGATCCGTATGGCCGACCACGCATGAACTGCTTTCAGTGACAACCGTTTGCAGACGAAAGCTCAGCCAATCCTCCAGATCTGACCCATCGATTGCGCCAATCTCCCGCACCGGTCGCTCCATGCCGCGCAGCAGTTCGACCTGCAGGTCATGGTGCTCCGGGCCAAGATGCCATGGGCTGGTGCCAATCGTGACCCGGTAACCGAGGGTGTCCAGCGAAAGACGCAGATGATCGATGGCATCCGGTCCCAGCGCCGGACCAAACCCCTTGTCGAGCCGCTGATGGCGATTGAAGCTCTCGACGATCTGTCCATCGAGCGGATGGGCAAGGCTCCATTCCATGACGCCGTCATAGTTCAGCGCTGCGTAAAGCCCTGTTCCACGCTCAGCCAGGCGATCGACAAAGCGGTTGCAGAACTCTGCCGAGCAAAGATCGAAGAGAGCGGAAGCCGTGACGATCGCGACGTCATCGATCGGCAGGGAGGCGAGATCGTTGAGGTCGTGTTGGCGAAAGGTCACGCCGGCCGCAGCGCCGATCTGGCTTGCCGCTTCCTCAAGAAGCAGAGGATCATAGTCCAGCAATTGCCAGCGCGTCCCGCTCGGCACCAGTGGAGACAGGCTGCGATAGGTCGATCCCGTACCGCAGCCGATGTCGAGCAGACTGAGGGTCTTGGTCTCAACCAGGTGGCGGCAGAGCGTGTCGATCAGTGGCTGGGCTCTGGCCCTGCGATCGGCCGGTTCGCGGAGTGCCAACCAGCCCTTGTCAAATCCACTCATATCAGCTCCTGCAGGCGGCTGGATAGGATTGCGGCCGTGTCGTCCCAGGACGGGAGCTTCAAGCCGGCCCGAGCGGAGCCCTCGGCTTTCGTCTGGCGCGTGTGGGGATCGGTCAGGAGAAGGCGCAGTGCCTCTGCAAAGGCTGCGACATCGTCCACAGGGACGAGGAAGCCAGCCTCGTCCGGCACGACCTCCGGGACTGCTCCTGCCGCACAGGCAACGATCGGCAAGCCATGCGACAAGGCTTCGGCAAAGACCATCCCATAGCCTTCGTAACGGCTTGCAAGCGCAAAGACATCGGCCTGCCGCATGTCCGCGCGGCTGTCTTCGACTTCACCAGCGAGCTGGATACGGTCATCAAGACCGAGCGAGGCCATCAGTCCCCTCAGCTCTTTGGCTGTCTTGGGATCGAGTGTCGGGCTGCCGATAATCTTGGCCGTCCAGACCAGGTCCTCCACCTGCTTCAGCGCCCGGATCAGCACATCATGCCCCTTGCGTCGGGTAAGGCTGCCAACCGACAGAATGACCGGCGGCTTGCCCTCTCGTGCGGCAAGGCCGGATGGATCGGTTCCGGGCAGGGCGACAGACAAACGGGGCGGATCGACCCCGTAATGGACAACGACCTCCCGGCCGGTCATCGGCGAGGTCACGAAGACCATGCTGGCAAAGGACAGGGCGCGCCGTTCGCAGTCCATGAAACGCGTGCGCTCCACATCTGTCAAACCTGTCTCCAATGCGAGCGGGTGATGAACGAGGGATGCAATCCGCAGCCTGGACGCGTGACGGCTGGCCCAGCTGTCGAGCACTCCGTAGGCAAGCCCGTCCACCAGCACCAGTGTGCCGTTGGGGAGGGCCGAGAGGCGGACTTCCGCCTCTTCCAGAACCGCCGGTGACGGCGATGGAAACCCGTCGCCCAGGGCGAGGGGCGTCACATCCCAACCGAGTGCTTTTAGGCCCGCGATCACCCGGCGGTCATACCCATAGCCGCCGGTCTTGAGCGCAAGGTCGCCAGGATAGGCAAAGGTGAGATTGCGGCTCAAAGATCTGCCTCGTACCATCCACGCGCGGCATGGGATTCATGCAGCGTCACCTTCAGGCGGCAGATCCTTCCGCTTCCCGGCCCGAGACGCTCGGCCGCAACTGCCGCCGCGAGCTGGTCGAAGATATGTTTGGCGATCACCTCTGTCGTGCTGACCTTGCCCTTGAATACGGCCACTTCATCAAGGTTCTGATAGTTGAGCGGTTTCAGCACCTCCGCCAAAACTGTGGTCGCGGCACCGATGTCGACGGCGAGGCCGTCTTCGTCAACGTCCCTGGTAAAAAATGCGGCATCGACCACGAAGGTGGCGCCGTGCATGCCCTGGGCGGGTCCAAACACCGGACGCGGCAGGCTGTGGGCGATCATGATGTGGTCTCGAACTTCAACAGCAAACATGAGGTCTCTCTTCTTCAGTAGCAGATGCGGTGGCAGAGCGTGTCTGGACTGGAAAGGATACGTGCATAGGAAGCGGGCAGTTCAGAAAAGGGCGTCTCTCCGGAGATCAGGGCATCGAGCCGAACATCAAGCAAGAGGTCGAGCGCCTTGGAGAGACGACGGGCATAGGTCCAGCGGGCTCGGTGGGAGGCCGGCACGCTGCCGACCTGCGAACTGACAAGTGACAGTCGTCTGGCGTGGAAAGCGCCGCCGAGCGGCAGTGTGACGGACCTGTCTCCATACCAGCTTGCCTCGATAATCCGGCCTTCGAGACCAGCAAGTCCGATGGCCGTTTCCAGTGCCTGCTGCGAGGCCGAGGCGTTGACGATGACGTCAAATTCGCCTGTGACATCTTCGGGTGCTGCAAAGTCTAGCCCAAGCGATGATGCCAGAGCTGCCCGACTCGGCTCACGATCAATGAGAAACGTCTCGGTCCCGGCGATCCTGGATGACAGATAAGCAATCAGCGTGCCCACGACGCCGGCGCCAAAGACGGCCACCCGGTCGCCCGGCTGGATGGTCGCATCCCACACCACGTTGAGGGCTGTTTCCATATTGGCCGCGAGGACGGCGCGGCGGGCGGGCAGAGAGACCGGAAGGACGGTAACGCTCTCGGCCGGCACCACGAAGATATCCTGGTGCGGATGAAGGCAGAAGACTTCCCGATCGAGAAGATGCGCCGGACCTGCCTCGACGATGCCTACGGCTGCATAACCGTATTTGACCGGGAAGGGGAAACGTCCCTCCATCGCCGGTCCGCGCATCCGCTCGAACTCGGTCTCCGGCACGAGGCCCGCAAAAACCAATGATTCCGTACCCCTGCTGATACCGCTGTAGAGCGTGCGCACCTGGACTTGCGAGGGGCCCGGTTCGGGCACCGGCTCTTGGTGTAGGCCGCATTGGCCGGCGGCTTCGATCCACAGCGCCCGTGCGGACCTGGGCGGCGAGACGCTCTGTTCATTGATCTGGCTCTTCACATGCGCCCCCTTGATGCCCATCTGTGTTCTCCGGACGAGGAACCTAGGACGTCAGCGTGCATTTGGTTCCTTGAGGATGTTCAATTTTAATTTACGGCGGACCCGCAATCCGCCGGCGGCAGTTCGGCGTAATGGAACCACTGTCTCAAGGAGAGTAACATCATGTCGAAGTCCAGCCAGGCCGTCTTCCAGTTCTCCACGCCGGAAATCGAGGTGGAACGGGCCGTATCCGAGCTCCGTTATGGCCGCCCCGTGCTCCTGACTGAAGGAACGCGTCGGCTGGCGACTGTGGCACTGGACTGTGTGGCACCGTCCGTCTACGACCAGTTTGCCGCCGTCACACAGCAGCGCCATTCGCTCCTTCTGACCGCACCACGTGCGTCCCGGCTTGGCCTGCGCGCAAGTGGTGATGTGCTTGCGCCTTTGTCCGGTCTGTCGTTTGACCAGGCTTCGCGACTTGCCTATTCGCTCGGCGCCGACGCGCCACGCTCCTGGCAGCCGGCTGACATGATCGCCACTCAATCGGCAGAGCTTGCGCGGCTGGCACTTCTGCTGCCGGCCATGGTGGTTGCCGATGTGTCCGATATGGCAGACCAGTTTGCCGGTTGCTGCGCGTTGTCTGCGAGCCGTCTTGCCGGTGCAGACGTAGCCCGCCAGCGTTTTGACCAGGTGGTTCGCACCCGCGTGCCTTTGAAGGATCTGGGTGACGCCGATTTTGTCGTGTTCCGCGGTGGTCTGGCCCAGAAGGATCAGGTTGCCATCGTCGTCGGGAAGCCAGATGTGTCCAGGATGGTGCCGATCCGTATTCACTCCTCCTGCATCACCGGCGACCTTTGCGGTTCGCTGAAATGCGATTGCGGTGACCAGTTACGCAACGGCCTCCAGCTGTTGAAGAACGCAGGCGGTGGCGTCTTGCTCTATCTCGATCAGGAAGGGCGCGGTACGGGCATTGGTGCCAAGATGCGCGCCTATGGCTATCAGCATCTGGGCCTTGACACGATTGATGCGGACGCCGAGCTCGGCCTGCGCGAGGATCATCGCCGCTATGAGGCAGCTGTGGCCATGCTCCAGCATCTCCACATCAACCGTGTGGCGGTCTACACGAACAATCCGACCAAGATCGAGGGCCTGCGTCTCGGCGGCATCGAAGTCGAGGCGCGTGCGGCGGTTAACGGCCGAGTGACGGCCGAGAACGAAAATTATCTGCGCACCAAAACGCTGAGGGCCGGTCACATGATGGATCTCGCCAGCCTCGTCGCCGCCGAGTAAGCTGCGACACCAGGGCATGGAGCGTTAACATGGCGAGCGGGCCGGACGGGCTGGGCGAGTGGCGGCAGGGTTGGGCAGACAGATTGTCGGTTCCGCCAAGGCTTTTCCGCGACGCACTGTCTGGCTTTTCGGTGCTTGCTTGCCTCACTGCCCTGACCGCCATTTGCCTGAGTTTTCGTGTCGAACTCGGATGGGACTTCGTTGCCTGGTCTGTCTCCGGGGCGATTGTGATCTTCGCTTTGGCCCTCGGCTCGCTCTGCGACCATCCTTTTGACCGTTTTGGATACGCCAATCTGGTCACGGCCTTCAGGGCCTGTCTGGTCAGCCTGCTCGGGGCTGGCATCTTCTGCTTCGAGGGGCTGGCGGCTGATCGGGCCGTCCTGTTCGGTCTGATCGCAGTTGTTATGGTCTCGTTGACGCTCGACGGGATCGATGGCTATCTCGCGCGCCGCTACCGCCAGGAATCGGCCTTCGGCGCGCGTTTCGACATGGAAATCGACGCCTTGATGATCCTCATCCTGTCTTGTGCTGCCGCACTGCTCGACAAGGCGGGACCTTGGGTCTTGGCGATCGGTCTGATGCGCTATGCCTTCGTCGTCGCCGGTTGGGTCGATCCACGGCTGGAGGGCGAACTCTTGCCTTCCCTGAGGCGAAAGCTGATTTGCGTGTTGCAGATCTCCTCTCTCTGTCTGCTCCTCGCCCCCTTCGTGATCCCGCCGGTCTCGACTGGTATCGCTTTGATATCTCTGGCGCTGCTGATCTATTCCTTTGGCGTCGACATACGCTACCTGCTGCGCCAGCAAGCGGCCATGCCGTGACGCGGCACTCAGCGGTTCTGATGTCGTACCCCCAGCGCCTCGAGCCCCAGGATGGCGAGGCCGGGCGCGGATCCCGCGATCGACAGCCCACCATAGAGCAGGCTCGCCGCCAGACCGTCGGCTGCGGCAAATCCGAAAAGCGGCCAGAGCGCCATGGCGGCTGCCTCGCGTGTTCCCCAGCCTCCGAGCCCGACGGGGATCAGCATGGAGAGAAGACAAAGCGGGACGATGGTCAGCGCCGCATGCCAGGGCAGACTGGCACCGACAGCAAGCGAAGACAGCATGAAGACCGCGACATAGGAAGCAACAACCATCAGGCTGAGGCTCGACTGGACCAGCCAGGCATAGCGGCGCAGGAAGACCTCGGCTGCGTCCTGAACCACCTGTTGCAAGAGAGGATGTCGCGATCTCCGGATCAGTCGCCAAAGGCCGATCATCAGCACAAGACTGATCATCAACAACCCCATGGCGACCCCTTCGACGGACAAGGCCGAGCGACTGGCGATCAAATCCGGCCAGAGCGGCAGGCCGGTTGCCGCCAGCAGAAAGAAGATCGCTTGGCCGGACAGGCGTTCGTAAAGGATCGCCTTGGCCGGCAGCTTCCAGCCACCCCCGCCGTCGAGGCGCATGCGCCAGGCTCGTATGGCATCACCACCCATCCCGCCCGGCAGGCTTTGGTTGAGGAGACTTGCCACATAATATTCCCGGACGGCCTGACCGGGCCGGATGACCTGTCCGAGCCTCTGCGCGGTAAAGCGCCAGCGCAGGGCCGACAGGATGACCTGCAGCTGAACGAGGCAGAGACCGACAAGAACCATACTTGCCGGAATCCGGGCAAACGCCTCGCTCAGCGCTGCAAGATCGGTGCGCCAGAGCAGGATGGCAAAGAGGCCGGCAACAAAAAGCGGGGTCAATATCCTGGCATGAGAGGGCACGAGGCAGGTGTCTCCAGACTTGGCGGCCGCCGCGCCGATGCCCGGTTTCCGGGCACATGGGGCAGGTGGTCTGCGTGAGACATAGGATGCCCGAAAACATTTACGAGACCCGCCTGATCTCCGAGATATCGGGGCGTCGATGGAGCGTCGCCTTCGGCACGCTTTTGTTCAGCGTGATCGCCTTTGTCGCCTTCACCCTTCCTGATCATCCGGATGCCTTCGGCCTTTCGCCCTTTCTGCGGCTGCCGCTCGAATGGCCGCTCGGGGTGCTTGCTCTCTTGATCAGCAAAGGGCGGCTTCGCCGTCTTCTCGCACTGGCCGGGGCGATCATCGTCTTCGTCATCCTTTTTCTCAAAGGTGCCGATATCGGCACGCAGGCTGCCTTCCAGCGGCCTTTCAATCCCTATCTGGACATCAAGATGATCGGCGATGGCTGGAACCTGATGTCAGGTACGTTCGGATCGTTGATGGCTGTGCTGGCCGCTTCGGTCGCGCTCGCAGGCCTGCTTCTTCTGATGGGCCTTTTCCTGCGCGCAATGCAATGGATGACCTGGGCACGCGGTGTGTCCCGCGCGCTGTTGCTCATGGTCTTCGGTGTGATGTCGGCACTGGGACTGCTGCTGTTGCTCCTCGGACGACCTGGCATCGAGCTCACGGTGGCGAGCTATCTCTCTGATCGCCTGGCACTTGTGGTGCGCTCCATCGATGACATGCGCCACTTCGAGCAAGAGCTTGCAAAAGGGGAGGGCCCGGACAAGGGTCAGGGGCTTTTCCAGGCCATTGCGGGCAAGGATGTCGTTCTGATCTTCGTTGAGTCCTATGGCCGAAGTGCCATAGAGGATCCGCGCTATTCAGGAACGACCCGGCCGCGGCTGCAATCCGTCGACAAAGAACTCGGCGCCGCCGGTCTTCATGCGGCAAGCGCCTGGGTGACCTCACCGACGGTTGGAGGACTGAGCTGGCTTGCCCATGGCACCTTGCTGTCCGGACTGTGGATCGACAGCCAGGCGCGCTATGATCGGCTGATCAGAAGCAATCAGCCGAGCCTTAACCGCCTGTTTGCCGAAGCTGGCTGGAAAACCGCAGCGGTCATGCCTGCAATCACCATGGATTGGCCGGATGCGTCCTATTTTGACTATGCCCGGATCCTGCCGGCGGCTGACCTTGGCTATCGCGGCAAGCCCTTCAACTGGATCACCATGCCGGACCAGTACACGCTGTCGGCCTTCGAGCGTCTGGTGCGCGGGCCTGATCGGCAGAGGGGCCATCCCGTGATGGCGGAAATCGCGCTGATTTCAAGCCATGCGCCCTGGACGCCGGTTGCCCGCCTTGTCGACTGGGAGGCCGTCGGGGATGGATCGGTGTTCAACGCGCAGGCCACCAGCGGTGATCCGCCATCCGTCGTCTGGTCAGACCCTGAGCGGGTGCGCCGCCAGTATATCGCAACCATCGATTACTCGCTCGAAACGCTCGGGAGCTACATGGTGCGTTTCGGCAAGGATACCGTATTCGTCGTGCTCGGAGATCACCAGCCGGCCGCAATCGTGACGGGCCAGAACGCCTCGCGCGCCGTCCCCTTACATGTCGTGAGCGGCGATGCCGACCTGATCGCAGGCTTCAAAGCGCAAGGATTTTCTGCCGGCATGCTGCCGGCGAGCACGGGCCGGGAGTGGCAAATGGGCGAGATGCGCCAGGTGCTGATCGATCGCTTCAGCCGGTAATCTTGAATGCGGCGGACGGACTCGTGGCAGGCCAATGCGGCTGGAACAGCACGATGCACAAGATAATCGTGCTGGACGCTAAAGCTTCACATCGACCACAAGATTGACAGGGGCGCCGCTTGCAGGCGCTCAGAAAACGGAGTGATCCGGTCGTGATCATGCAGCACAAGTCCGCGCACGAAACGATCGCCAACGGCCGTTTGCAACTGTCTTAGCCCTCGAAAGTCATCCGCCTTCACGGTCGCAGATGCCTTCACTTCCACGCCGATGATCCGGCCGCGCCGATCTTCGATGACAACATCGACCTCATCCAGATCCTTGGTTCTGTAGTGGGAAAATGACAGACGCTTCTCGGACCAGGAGGCCACCTTCTTCAGTTCGGATACGACGAA
>NNBU01000107.1_pt1 | contig 46342 bp, 35 predicted proteins | sample 1173781 | NCBI WGS metagenome assembly NNBU01 (sample SAMN07173937, study PRJNA388173) | plant metagenome | biome: Plant school; feature: Soil; material: Symbiotic tissue of Blasia pusilla L.; isolation source: symbiotic tissue sample KVJ2 | host: Blasia pusilla | place: Norway: Troms, Kvaloya...
CAATCCAGGTGACTTTTCAGGAAGTTCTGTCAGCAGTGCGGGAGACATCAACGGCGACGGCATCGACGACCTGATTATCGGGGCACCTTTTGCTAACCCCAACGGTGACGTTTTAGGGCAGAGCTACGTGGTGTTTGGCAGCAAGGGGGGTTTTGATGCCCAACTCAACCTCTCCATCCTCAATGGCACTAACGGCTTTGCCATCAACGGCATCAATGCAGGTGACTTTTCAGGTATTTCTGTCAGCAGTGCAGGAGACATCAACGGCGACGGCATTGACGACCTGATTATCGGGGCATATGCTGCCGACCCCAACGGTACTGACTCAGGGCAGAGTTACGTGGTGTTTGGCAGCAAGGGCAGTTTTGATGCCCAACTCAACCTCTCCACCCTCAATGGCACTAACGGCTTTGCCATCAATGCTATCAATGCAGATGACGGTTCAGGCAGGTCTGTCAGCAGTGCAGGAGACATCAACGGCGACGGCATTGACGATCTGATTATTGGGGCAAGGCTTGCCGACCCCAACGGCACTGACTCAGGGCAGAGCTACGTGGTGTTTGGCAGCAAGGGCAGTTTTGGTGCCAAACTCAACCTCTCCACCCTCAATGGCACTAACGGCTTTGCCATCAACGGTATCAATGCATTTGACCAATCAGGCTTTTCTGTCAGCAGTGCGGGAGACATCAACAGCGACGGCATCGACGACCTGATTATCGCGGCACCTTTTGCCACCCCCAACGGCAATTTTTCAGGGCAGAGCTACGTGGTGTTTGGCAGCAAGGGGGGTTTTGATGCCCAACTCAACCTCTCCACCCTCAACGGCACTAATGGCTTTGTCATCAACGGCATCAATGATGCTCCAGGCAACGGCGGCTCTGTCACATCTGTCAGCAGTGCCGGAGATGTCAACGGCGACGGTTTTGACGACCTGATTATTGGCGCATATCGTGCTGATCCCAACGGCTATAGTTCTGGGCAGAGCTACGTGTTATTTGGCGGGAAAAACATCGGCGTCACCCCTATCCTAACGGGCACGCCTGGTGCAGACACTCTTAAAGGCACAATTAACAACAATATCATCGACGGAAAAGCTGGTAACGACAAGCTCACTGGTAATGGTGGTCAAGATAAATTCATCTTCTGCCCTGGCGATGGTATCGATATTATCACCGACTTTGGTGGCGTTGGCAAAGGTTCAAATCCATCAGCAGCAGTGATTGCTCAAGTGGACACATTGCAATTTACAGGGAGTGGCTTGACTGCTAAAAATCTGCAATTAACTCAAAATGCTAAGAATCTAGAAGTCACCTTTGAAAATGTGGCTAACACCAAAGTTACTCTGCAAAACTTCAAATTAGAAAACCTAGACAATTTACCTGCATTGGGTAGCAAACTAGCTATCGGCAATATCCTGTTTGATAACCAAACCAGCATCACTGACAGTTTTGATGTCTTCGATGCCAACTCCACTCAAACTAGCATTTTCAGCAAAAACACAGTGACTTTCCTCAATGACTTAAACAATAACATTACGGGTTTTGATAACTCCAATGATGTGATTAATGGTCAGGGAGGTAATGACAAAATCGATGGTAAAAGCGGTAACGATTATCTCCGTGGTGGCATAGGAAATGATACCCTCATTGGTGGTACGGGTAATGATACTCTCGTTGGCGGTGCTGGCAATGACGTACTTACAGGTAGTGCGGATGCTGACAGATTCCTTTACAACACTAGTGCTGCTTTTAACCGCTCTACAATTGGTGTAGATCGCATTAGTGACTTCAACAAATCCCAAGGTGACAAGATTGTACTGGATAAAACTACCTTTAGTGCGATCGCTTCTACTCCAGGAAATGGTTTTAGTAACACCAGTGATTTTAAAATCACTTCTTCAGCAGCAACTAGCACGGCAAAAATTGTCTACGACGCTGTGAGTGGGCAATTGTTCTACAACCAAAATGGCAGCGCGGCTGGTTTTGGCAGTGGTGGTTTATTTGCAACTCTCACTGGTGCGCCAACTCTTACGGCATCTGATTTTGTGTTGCAAGCATAATTCACAAGGACAAACTCATGGCAAATTCAGTTTTCAACTTATCTGACCTCAACGGCACTAACGGCTTTGCCATCAACGGCATCAATCCAGGTGACTATTCAGGCAGGTCTGTTAGCAGTGCGGGAGACATCAACGGCGATGGTATCGACGACCTGATTATTGGGGCATATCTTGCCTCCCGCAACGGCGACCGTTCTGGGCAGAGCTACGTAGTGTTTGGCAGCAAGGGGGGTTTTGATGCCCAACTCAATCTCTCCACCCTCAACGGCAATAACGGCTTTGCCATCAACGGCATCAATCCAGGTGACTACTCAGGCTGCTCAGTCAGCAGTGCGGGAGACATCAATGGCGACGGTATTGATGACCTGATTATCGGGGCAGGGAATGCCGACGCCAACGGCAACCGTTCTGGGCAGAGCTACGTAGTGTTTGGCAGTAAGGGGGGTTTTGATGCCCAACTCAATCTCTCCACCCTCAACGGCAATAACGGCTTTGCCATCAACGGCATCAATCCAGGTGACTACTCAGGCTGCTCAGTCAGCAGTGCGGGAGACATCAACGGTGACGGTCTTGACGACCTGATTATCGGGGCATCCCTTGCCGACCCTAACGGCGACGGTTCTGGACAGAGCTACGTAGTGTTTGGCAGCAAGGGTGGTTTTGGTGCGCAACTCAACCTCTCCATTCTCAACGGCACTAACGGTTTTGCCATCAACGGTATCAATCCAGATGACAGATTAGGCATCTCAGTCAGCAGTGCAGGAGACATCAACAGCGATGGCATCGACGACCTGATTATTGGGGCGTTTGATGCCGACCCCAACGGCTTATTGTCGGGGCAGAGCTACGTGGTGTTTGGCAGCAAGGGGGGTTTTAGTGCCCAACTCAACCTCTCTATTCTCAACGGCACTAACGGCTTTGCTATCAACGGCATCAATCCACTTGACCAATCAGGCTCCTCAGTCAGCAGTGCGGGAGACATCAACAGCGATGGCATCGACGACCTGATTATTGGGGCATTTGATGCCGACGCCAACGGCAATAGTTCGGGGCAGAGCTACGTGGTGTTTGGCGGTAAAGGGGGTTTTAGTGCCCAACTCAACCTCTCTACCCTCAACGGCACTAACGGCTTTGCTATCAACGGCATCAATCCAAATGACTTGTCAGGCTCCTCTGTCAGCAGTGCGGGAGACATCAACGGTGACGGTATCGACGACCTGATTATCGGGGCATCTTTTGCCTCCAACATCTCCGACTCACGCTCCTACTCAGGGCAGAGCTACGTGGTGTTTGGCAACAAGGGGGGTTTTAGTGCCCAACTCAACCTCTCTACCCTCAACGGCACTAACGGCTTTGCCATCAACGGCATCAATCCAAATGACTTGTCAGGCTTCTCTGTCAGCAGTGCGGGAGACATCAACGGCGATGGCATCGACGACCTGATTATCGGCGCAAGAAATGCTGGCCCCAACAGCAACCGTTCTGGGCAGAGCTACGTGATATTTGGCGGTAAGAATTTAGGCAGTAGCAGCACAGGAACCCCTGGTGCAGATACTCTTGTAGGCACAATTAGCAACAACATCATCGACGGCAAAGCTGGTAACGATACCCTCACTGGTAACGGCGGTCAAGATAAGTTTGTGATTCGCTTTGGCGATGGCAATGACATCATCACTGATTTTGGTGGCGTAGGTAAAAGCTCAAACCCATCAGCAGCAGTGATTGCCAATATTGATACACTTGAATTTACAGGTAGTGGACTAATTGCCCGAAATCTGCAATTAGCTCAAAATGGCAACCACTTGGAAGTCACCTTTGAAAACGTGACTAATACCAAAGTCACTCTGCAAAACTTCAAATTAGAAAACCTGGAGAACCTGCCAGCAACTTCTTCAAGAGGAGCGATTGGCAATATCCTGTTTGATGGGCAAACTATCATCGCCGACAGCTTTGATGTGATTGATGCCAACTCCACCCAAACTAGCATTTTCAACAAAAACACTGTCACTTTCCTTAATGACTTAAACAATAATATTACTGGTTTTAACAACTCCAATGATGTGATTAACGGTCAAGGGGGTAATGACAAAATTGATGGCTTGAGTGGCAACGACCTACTACGTGGCGGTGCTGGTCATGATACTCTCATTGGTGGCGCTGGCAATGATACCCTTATTGGTGGTGCGGGTGCTGACAAATTCCTTTACAACACCAATGCTCATTTTACCCGTTCTGCTGTTGGTGTAGATGTTATTAGTGACTTCAAACACTCTCAAGGTGACAAGATAATTTTAGATAAGACTACCTTTAATACAATTACTTCTGCTCCGGGAACAGGTTTTAGTAATGCCAGTGATTTTAAAATCACTTCTTCAGCAGCGACTAGCACAGCGAAAATTGTCTACGATGCTGCAAGTGGGCAATTATTCTACAATCAAAATGGCAGTGCGGCGGGTTTTGGCAGTGGTGGTTTATTTGCAACTCTCACTGGTGCGCCAACTCTCACCGTATCTGATTTTGTGTTGCAAGCATAGTTTAATTTGAAACATCTCCAAAAAAGAATGTAGAGACGGAATTGCAGGCAAGACGCGATGAATCGCCGTCAAGACAAGAATCAGTCTTTTGTCTTGACGGCGATTTATTTTCATCAAAAAACCTTAACCGAAACGTATTGAGGCTACTTGGATAGACGAGTCATTTCAAACAATTGCTGGGCATTACTTCCTAAAAAAGCATCAAAAAGTACCTGTTTTCCAGATTCCACTTCTATTAGATAGCGCTGGGCAATTTCATAATAGGCATAAGTCCAAGGGATTTGAATTTCTACGCCACTGTTATCATCTAACACTGTCACCATTTCTGTTACTGCTTGAGTTGCAGTTTGCCGCAAACCACAAGCAACATTTCCCTCTATCTGTGCTTTCATTGGTACACCCAGGTTAGCCAAAGCATTGGCAGTACTATCAATGTCTGGATATTCTGGAGTATTCTGTCCGTTGACATAGCCTGTGAAATGGTTGACAGCATAACCGTGCAGCAACACCCAAGCCCCATACTGAGTAACCTGATTTACCTCTTCCACAACCGAACGCTGGGGAGGTAGCCAAGGACGAGTGAAGACTTGCTGGAGTTGTTTGGCGATGCTTTCAATATTCGCGTCTTTTTGTAGAAAAGTAAGGGGTGAGGTCAGTTCGTTTGGGATTGAAGATACTGTTTTAGAGATGAGTTGGGCAATATTGGTAGGCAATTCATCGACAATTAACTCGCTGATAAACAGCTTGGGTAAGTTAAATTCCTCTTGCTGTGGATGACGATAATAACGGGCATACAAATGAGTTTGAGCAAAAGTATACTCTTCGGCAGCCTCGTAACCCAAAGCTTCTGCAAGTTGTCCAAGGTAGTCAATTCCTAAGTTAACTTGACCCTGTGGAGTATCTACTAATAAACGCAAAGACCGAAAGGCGATGTGGTCATTGGCGACAGTTCCACCCGCAGCAATAATCATTTGCTGGTAGGTACGGGCATGATTTACCCTGGCGCTGTATTCTTGCCAAAGTAATTTCCATAAATTAAGGGCTATTTTATTTGTCATTTGTCATTTGTCATTTGTCATTTGTTATTTGTCATTTGTCATTTGTCATTTGTTATTTGTTATTTCCCACATCTTCCTCATCCTCTAAAAACTTAAGATATCGCTGATAATCTCAAGGGCAATTTGAATTTGGTCGTTGTCGATAACTAGAGGGGGACAGAAACGAATTGCTGCTTTACCGCAACCTAGCAATAATAAACCGCGTAAAAAAGCTTCTTGAATAATGCGATCGCGCAATTTATGATCAAGATTACCCTGTTCATCCAATAAATCTACCGCTACCATCAAACCCTTACCTCGTGGCGACGATACTCTAGGAAATCTTTGATGCAACTGGGTAAGACTAGCTTGTAATAATTCTCCCATCTGGGTAGCGTTTGTCATCAATCCACTCTCCAGCAGTCGCAGTGTGGCAATACCAGCAGCACAAGCCACGGGATTACCGCCAAATGTAGTAGCGTGAGAACCGGGAGGCCAAGTCATTAACTCTGGTCTGGCAAGTATCGCTCCTAAGGGCATACCACTGGCGATACCTTTAGCAGTGGTAATGATATCAGGCATCACACCCCAATGCTCGATCGCAAATAGGCGACCAGTCCGCCCCATCCCTGCTTGCACTTCATCCACTACCATCAGAATACCGTGGCGATCGCAAATCTCCCGAATCCGTTTTAAAAAACCATCTTCGGGGACGAGATACCCACCTTCTCCTTGAATTGGTTCAACGACGATCGCTGCTACTTCTTGCGGTGGTAAAATTGTTGGGAATAGATGTTGTTCTAAGTAATCTAAGCTAGCATGAGTACCGTAAGGGATATGAGTAACACCGGGAACTAAAGGCCCAAAGTTAGCTCGCTGCACCGCTTTGGAACCAGTAAGAGACATTGCCCCATAAGTGCGTCCGTGAAATGCACCTAAGAATGCCACGATTAGCGATCGCTTAGTGTAATATCGAGCTAGTTTAATTGCTCCTTCGTTGGATTCTGCCCCAGAATTGGTAAAAAATACTTTTGCAGGAAATGCAGCATTACTTTGTGGCTGTGGAAAAGGGGCGCGAATTGCCAATTGTTCTGCTAGTTCCACCATCGGCTCATAATAAAAATCCGTCCCTGACATGTGCAGCAGACGCGCCGACTGTTCTTGAATCGCTTTGACTACTTCCGGGTGAGCGTGTCCGGTGGCGGTAACAGCAATACCTGCGGTCATATCTAGAAATACATTGCCATCAACGTCTTCTACCATACAGCCCTGACCGCGAGATACAACTAACGGGTAATCGCGGGTGTAGGAAGGGGAAGTTACGGCGCGATCGCGTTGTACAATTGCTTGAGCACAAGGCCCAGGTAAAGAAGTTACTAAATGGGGTATACGAGGTAAATTTAGGTTAATAGGAATACTTAACATAATTTTTTTCGAGTTTTAAAGATTACTGATGATTAAACGCTAAAGCTTGATTGCTTACAGTAGCATTTGATTCCATTAGTGTAGGAATTACGCATTTAACGGAAAATGAGAGTATACGTTAGCGATCGTGGAAAAATACAGCTAATTTTTCCCGAATCCTCAGAGCTATTTAACGAAAAAGCTTCATATTAAAGGCTTCCGTAATTGTTTAAGACTCTCGCCCGTTTTTATAACACAACTTTTAGAAATTATTATAATTATTTAAATATTTTCTGCACGTATCATGCAACTTAGCCGCAACTTCACTTGACATTTGGGCTTTAGCTTTAACTTGACACCAACAGCGTCTCGCCGTCCCTTGACCAAAAGCTGGATTTTCAGCCCACCTTACAAGATTGGATAATTTATATGTGTATATTATTAATTATTTGGGAATAATAGCTTAAAAGATATTTTAACAATCGGTTAAAGTAGGGCACTTTGATTTACAGCAGATTTCAACTTGGTGAGGTAGAGATAATCGTAGGGGCACAACATGTTGTGCCCCTACCCGTATACTTCATTTACTCCTTTTTAAAGAGCGTTGGGGGTATAAAAATCTTACGTAGCAATGTTAGAAGACTTGTGTGTACACTTAGCCTTTTTTAGGCTTATTGCAAAAACTAATATTTTTCCGAAAAAAACAATGAATAAACTTCAAATAACTATCCGCTAAATATCGTTTTATTGGCGATGCGTTAAATTAGCAATTGAGCAAGCTTTCTACTTTTTATATTTTCAGATATTAGTGTATAGTATGCCTAAAATTACCGTTTGCATTCCTACTTTTAATCGTGTTCATCTCCTTCCTTATGCCATTGACAGTGTACTCAATCAGTCTGAGCAAGACTTTGAGGTAATTGTTTGTGATGACGGTTCTAGCGATCGCACACCCGAATTGATGTCACAATACACAGACGATCGGATTAAATATATCCGTCATCAGCAAAATATTGGTAAAAGTAATAATATGCGCTCTGGCTTTGATGCTGCCAGTGGTGAATATTTTATTAAATTTGATGATGATGACCGGCTAACACCCGATTTTCTTGCAAGTACCGCAGCTATTCTTGCTCAAGACTCTAGTATTGATTTTGTTGGTACAGACCATTGGATAATTGATATTAACAATGTGCGGGATGAGGTAAAAACTCAAGAAAATTCTCATCGCTGGGGTAGGAAGAATTTACCAGCAGGTATTGTAGATAATTTACTGGAAGTCGTATTTATTCAGCAAAGCTTTCAAATCGGGGCAACATTATTTCGCCGTAAAACATTGCAAGAATTAGGATATATGCAGCCAAATCTGCAAAATTGTGAAGATAATGATTTATTTGTGCGTCTAGCTTTGGCTGGAAAAAGGGGTTACTACTTACCAGAGTTATTGATGGAATATCGCTCTCATGCAGAGCAGCAAGGTATTAATCGAGCCATTCCTTATTTATATGATAAAATCCGGTATTTAGAAAATTATAAATTTGAGTCTGAGAATATAGAGGCAGTCAGGAAAAATCGTCTAACTGAAACACAATTATTATTGGGTTTGCGTTTAATTGAAAAGGGTGAAACGCAAAAAGGCAGAGAGCTAGTTTTAGCAGGAAAGTCTTTTTCAACTCCTAAAGCTTGGACTGGTTTAGGTTTATCGTTGTTACCAGTTGGGTTGCGAGGTAAGGCATTTAATGCACTGCGACAGGTGCGGGGTTAGGCTATGGGAATAATGATATGAGCCAGTTAAGTTAGTCTCCATCACTTTTATCAGCTTTTTCAAGAGCATTGAGAATCTCAGCCTTTGTCATCCGTGTTGTTATTTTAATCCCTTGTTTTCTTGCAATTTCTTGTAGTTGGTCTTTTTTCATGCTATACGATGGCTTGCTTGGAACTTCTTCAATAATCTTTTTAACAGCTTCTGTAAATTGCTGAACTAACTGAATGTCAATATTTGTTTGCTTATTTGGACTCTCCTCCAGTTTTTTAACCGATGTAGTAAGTTGCTCAATCTTTTTGTTAAGCGTTTCTACTTCAAAAAATAATTTATTAAGCTGCTTCAGTATTCTTTTAGCTGATTCTGTGTCTTCAGAAACTGATGGTAATACTACAGCGATAGAATCCGAGGAATCTGAAAAACCCAGCAATTGCTGCATTTCTTCTTTAGCAGCAGCAGCTTGCTCATCGGTCATATCAAATACCCAAACCCAGAGTTTCTCAATGTCAAGTTCTTTAGCAACTAGACACCAATCAGCACCATAAACAACTTCGTACTCTTCTTCTTCACTGTATGCTTCAGTACGGCGCACAATCAGAGGAATTAAATTAGTACCTTGTTGAGTAAGGCTGTTCCTTAAGTATTCGCGTTTTTCAAAAGGAACTTCTACAGTTTCAGACTCTGGTACAGCAATTTGAAAAGTGTAAACTTGTCCGTGAGAGATTGACTTGATACGTAAATATTCAACAATGCGATCGCGACGTTCTGCGCTATTCATTTTCCTATTCCTTTTCCTTGGTAACAGAAATCAATTGTTTAGCTAGTTTTATATAGCAGCTAAAAGCATCCTGTGCAGCTTCTTTATCTTTAGAATTTAATTCTTTATCGAATTCTGCGAAGCAAATTGGATACCCTTTATTAGGCGTAGTTGAAACTATGCTCAGGCTTGGAATCCATGTTTCTTGGGGAAATAATTCTATATTTTTACTTTCTGGATTCTTGGATAGAATATCAAAAATCTGCTGAGTCATAGCTAAAGCAACCTTATTTGCAGCTCTATTGTACATACTTACTGCTATTCCTAAAATTGGCAGTGGTTCATCTTTGGATTCATCAAGTGCAATGGCTCTTGAAATCACGTACTCTAATGCTCGGATAGGATAAGGAGCTAACTGGGTAGGAATTAATACTCCAGAGGAAGCCATAAGTGAAATAGTATTAGCTTTACCAAATGATGGTGGTGGGTCAATTAATATATAATCATATTGATTCCGATATTTGTTAAGCTTCTTGGCTAGTACGCGATCAATATCCGGTGTATTAATTAGCGTAGCTTCCATATAACTCAAACGAATGTGAGATGGAACAATATCTAGTTCAACATCATCCCAGTTCTTATGAATAATCGTTTCTTCTAAGCTAGTTCTTGGTTCAGTCAATAGATGGGTAATATCTTTTTTACCTAGCTTTTCAACGTCATCTAAAGGATCTATTCCTAATCCCATTGTCAGATTAGCTTGAGCGTCAATATCAATCAGCAAGACTCGTTTACCTAGCTTGTTGAGAGCAGCAGCAAGGTTGATAGTTGTTGTAGTTTTACCTACCCCTCCTTTGTTATTAAATACAGTAATAATCATTGATTTACGTTCCTCCTTAGTTTCAGAAACTAAATTTTTTTCTTCATTTGTTTGCTGTGTTGAAATGGGAGAAGTCTTACCTTTGTTGAATAAACCCAACATATCTTCTTGTTGCACCTCTTTTGAGATTAAATTTAAAAACTGTAATCGAATATTTTGTTGATTTTTATACAAAGTAGAAGTAAAGTTTAAATAAGTTTTTTTGGATAAAATTTTGTAAAATGACCTATATTCATGAATAAGTGTGGCTTGGGAATACTCTACAATAGTTGTAATTTTTTTATCATAGTTATAAAGTATACGAAAGTCATAGCCATTGGTTAAGAGACCAATAACAGACCCAGTGTGACGCATATAATTATTAATTTGCCAAACGCTGTGGGCAATGTTTTTACTGGGTGCTTTAACTTCAATAATTAAATAGGCTGGTTTTATTAAAGCGGAGTCTGGTTGACCCACTAGGAAATCAAGCTTAGATTGTAGAATTACCACTTGAGATTGCCAATCGGCATTGCTATAACCAAGAATGTGCAAGAGGGGAACTACTACCTTTTGCTCTACATCGGATTCGTTACTACTTGGAGCGATCGCTTGAAAAATGTTTTGCAGTGTCAAGCCATAGTCAGCAATCATACTAGCACCGAGAGGCATCCAACTTTACAATTGTATCTGCTAATTTATTCCTTGTAAAAATTTTTGCCTATGTTGCTAGTAAAATCTAAGAATGGCTAGAATCAAAGAGTTTACTTAACCTATTCACACTAAAGGTTTTGGCTACTGTATCTTGTCCCCACTGCCGTCAACTCGTTGATAATCAAGCTATTAGTTGTCCATATTGCCGGACGACACTCAAAGCTTACGGTCATCCCGGTATTCCATTGCACCGCGCTACTGGGGACGGTTATCTGTGCGACACCTGCACCTATCACGCTGATGATACTTGCAATTTTCCGCAGCGTCCCTACGCCAAAGACTGTACACTCTACCAAAATATTGAAGAGACAAAGTTAGAGTTACAACAGCAGCGTTACACTAACAGTTTTGCAATAACTGTGAAAAGTTGTGTAAAACGCAATCAGGCTTTGCTGTTGATATTAGGTTTATTATTGGTCTGTTTGTTGTTCGTTATATTAAGGTCTTGATTAGTGTTTATTGGGGAGTGGGGAATAGGGAATGGAGGAGAAAGAATAACTAATGCCCCATGCCCAATGCCCAATCCTTCAAACTGTGGTGATTTTGGATACTTCTGCAATAGGTTCAATTTGTATCGCTGGCGCTTTTTCCTCAAAAGAGGCTAAGTCGAACCAAAAAGTGGTGCCTACACCAACTTCACTCACTAGATGGACTTTACTACGATGTCTGTCAATAATATTTCTGACAATCGATAAACCTAAACCCGTACCTTCTAGGGTGTGAACTCGGTTTTCTACGCGAAAGAAGCGTTCAAAAATTGAGTGTTGATCTTCTGTGGCGATGCCAATTCCAGTATCGGAAATTTCAATCCGCACTGGTGCAGATTCGGTGTGACTGGGTTTGAAATCTAGTTGGTAGGCGCGGATTGCTACTTGACCACCAGCTTTGGTGAATTTAAGGGCATTACCAATCAGGTTGCCAAACACTTGTACTAACAGATCGTAATTACCTAATACTAGCGGCAAATTAGGGGCAACTTCCTGAACAAGTTCAACACCTTTATCTTTTGCATTGAGTTGGTAAGTACGCAGGGTTTGCTCGATCGCTTGGGCTAAATCCACACCATCGAAGCTGTAGTTGCGACCAGATTCGAGTTTTGACAAATCCAAAACATCGTTAACTAGGCGGGTTAGGCGATCGGTTTCATGGTTCACGGTTTGCAGAAACTCTTGCCGTTCTTGTAAAGCTAAGTCTTCGCCGTAGTCATGCAAGGTTTCAATATAAGTTTTGATGTTGAATAGAGGTGTTCGCAGTTCGTGAGAAACGTTGCTGATAAATTGGCTTTTTGCATCGTTTAGTTCGACCTCACGAGTTATATCTTGGATCGTAATCGCAATGCCTTTGATGCTTTCTCTTTGCAGGTTGAGTACTGTAGTCAAGAGAATGCGGATAGTTCGCGGGAGGGGTTGGTTAATAAAAATTCGGAATTCGGCGCTTTCGCATTCGCCTGCTGCCATTTCGTACAAGGGACGGGTAATTTCGGTTTGTACGGCTGGGGGTAAGTGATGTAAGACATTACAACCTACTACATTAGCGGCTTCCCAACCAAAAATTCGCTCTGCTGTGGGATTGACTAAAATTACCTGCATGTTGTTATCAATCAACACGGCACCATCTGCGATCGTCGAAACTAGGGTTTCTAGCTTGGCTTTTTCTGCGGTCAGTTCTTCAATATTCTGTTCTTCATAGCGCTCTAATCGCTCTGCCATTTCATTAAAGCTTAAAATTAACTCCCCCAGTTCACCCCCTAAAGGTAAATCAATGCGCTGCTTGAAATTCCCGGTAGCAATTTGCTTTACCCCCACCAGCAGTTCTTTTATTGGCTTAGTGATGGTTAGGGCGTTAATTACTCCTGCCAAAATCACCATTACCCAAATTGTGATAAAAACGGCAATGGTGACATCGCGGGTAAAATTGGTGGAAATGACAGCAGTCTGATTAGGGTTGATACCGATCGCTAATACACCTAAATATTTTTTGTTGGCGATCAGGGGAATAAACACATCGGTAACTATCCCATCTGGGGTTGTGTGTTGCCGCACCATCGGCTTTTCGCCATCACCAGGGTAATCTTCTGGCAGTTGTATCCGCCGTTTAATGGTGAGGGAATTTTCTACCTCGGCTTCCCAAAAAGGAATGCCAAAAAAGATTTCTCCGGTTTCGTCGGCGTACAGCATATAACGAACACTAGAGGTGCTGCTATAGAAGCGTTGGGAAAATTGGGCAACCTCGGTCAGGTTATTGTCAGCGACGAGGGGGGCAACGTTGGCAGCAAGTAGCAACCCCAAGTCACGCCCGAAGCGGGTGTCATTCATCCGCGCATCCTGCTGAATTGTATTCACAGCCCAGAAGGTTAGACCACTCATTACCAAGGAAACCACTAGAGTGGCTACAGCCAATAATTTGGTCTGGAGTGTGAACTCCGACCACCAACTAGCGATCGCATGTCGAATTGTTTTTAACAGGGTTAGCATCTTAAATAAAGTTGTTAGTAATCTTTGTTATAAAGCCCAACAACTAAAAAATTAACAGTTAATTTGACAAATATGTTAGGGATTGGCATTAGGCATTGGTCAAACAGGGCATTCATTGTAGGTAACTAAATGCCCACCTACCTGCTGGAGTGTAGACTGTTACCAATAATTAGCGATCGCATCTCGAATCACCGCTACGATGCTACTGCAAAATCTGTGTACTGCCGCATTTTAGGCTCATGGAATGCCGAAAGACTGGATGCTTATGGGGTTTCCCTCTGCTTCGCGCTGACCACTCTATGACCGATATCTCTCCGGTAATACATCCCATCAAACTGAATATATTTGATTCCTGCGTAGGCTTGAGCGATCGCTTGCTCAAAATTTTCTCCAATTCCAGTTACATTTAATACTCGACCCCCATCTGTCACTACTTCTTCTTGCTGGTTCAATTTCGTACCTGCATGAAATACAGTTGCTCCTGTTGCCTCTGCCTCACCAATGCCAGTAATGATCTGGCCCTTTTCATATTCTGCTGGATAACCACCTGAAGCTGCAACGACAGTAGCAGATGCTCCCCCTTTCCAAGCAATGGGCGGCAATTCACTTAATCGCTGTTGGACACAGGCTAGAAGCAACTCTTCTAGGGGTGTTTCTAACAGTGGCAAAATCACCTGAGTTTCAGGATCACCAAAGCGACAGTTAAATTCCAAAACTTTCAAGTCGCCATCGGGTGCAATCATTAACCCAGCATACAGTACGCCTCGGTAATCAATGCCTTTGGCTCGTAAGGTGGCGATCGCTCTTTCTAAGACTTCTGTTTGAATGCGTGCCATCAATTCTGACGTAGCAATGGGTGCTGGGCTATATGCTCCCATCCCGCCAGTATTTTCTCCCGTATCGCCGTCACCAATCCGCTTATGATCTTGAGCTGGCAGCAATGGTCTAATTGTTAACCCGTCGGTTAACGCTAAAACTGACACCTCTTGTCCAATTAAACATTCTTCAATGACGACAAATTCACCAGCACTACCAAATTGCCCCTGAAAAATCGCATCGACGGCATTTTCTGCCTGTTCAATGGTTTCAGCCACCGTTACACCCTTACCAGCCGCCAAGCCATCAGCTTTAACAACAATTGGCGCTCCCTGAGATTTGACGTAAGATTTTGCTGCCGCAGCCTCAGTAAATACCGCACACCTGGCCGTCGGAATCCCTGCTTCTTGCATCAGGGCTTTTGCCCAAGCTTTACTAGCTTCAATTTGCGCTCCGGCTCTGACTGGGCCAAATACCATCAATCCTTTGTCTTGGAGGTAATCTGTAATTCCCTTAGACAGGGGGACTTCTGGGCCAACTATTACCAGAGTTATGCCATTTTCTAGAGCATAGCGGCTCATGCCCTCAAAATCATCTACTGCTAAGGGCAAGTTCTGGCAACGTTCCATACTTGCCGTGCCACCATTGCCTGGTACACAGACAACTTGCTCAACTTGCTTAGATTGCAACAGTTTCCATGCTAGAGCGTGTTCGCGCCCCCCATTACCTACAACTAAAACTTTCACTGATTTCCTCGTGTATCCCTTGCGAAACGAGAATGCCCTATTCGGCTCTCGCGGATCAATTTTTTCATCAATTCTCACACTTATGCAAGTCTCTTATACTTAAGTATATAGGCATAAATCAATATAGATGTGGACAAATTTATATTGGTTTATCCATATCTAACTTTAATTATTCCAATTTTTTGAAATGTTTTAGCTAGTGAATTTCAACTGTTAATAACAAATTATTGACTATAATTATTAACTTGTGAAATAGAGATGGATCGGGATATAAAAAATAGGCAACATGGCTAAAATTATCGTTACTGGAGCCGCAGGCTTTATTGGTTCTCATCTTGCAGGAACATTGCTGGAACAAGGAGAAGAAGTGATCGGGATTGATGAATTCAATGATTACTACGATCCGATATTAAAGCGTAACAATGTTGCACACTTACATCAGTCACCTAGCTTTACATTAATTGAAGGAGATATGCAATTTTTAGATTGGCAGAAACTCCTAAAAGATGTTGATGTAGTTTACCATCAAGCGGCACAAGCAGGTGTGAGAGCAAGTTGGGGTAAAGCTTTTCGAGGTTACACAGAACGAAATATTAACGCTACACAAGTTTTATTGGAAGCAGCTAAGGATGCTAAACACCTGAAAAGGTTAGTATTTGCCTCTTCATCGAGTGTATATGGTGATGCAGAAACATTACCTACCCATGAGAGGATTTGTCCTCAACCAGTTTCTCCTTACGGCATTACCAAACTAGCAGCAGAGTTTCTGTGTGAACTGTATTACAAAAACTTTGGCGTGCCTTGTGTGACATTGCGCTATTTCACAGTTTATGGCCCCAAACAGCGCCCAGATATGGCATTTCATAAGTTCTTTAAATCGATTTTGCAGAATGAAGCAATTCCTATTTACGGCGATGGCCAGCAAACGCGAGAGTTTACGTTTGTTAGTGATATCATCGCCGCCAATTTAGCCGCCGCCACTGCAACCGACGCGGTGGGAGAAATCTTTAACATCGGCGGTGGTAGCAGAGTAGTTTTAGCAGAAGTTTTGGATACGATTGAAGAAATTGTCGGGAAGCCAATCAAAAGAAACTACATAGAAAAGGCGATGGGAGACGCCCGCCATACTGCTGCTGATGTATCTAAAGCCCAGAAAATTCTGGGATATCAGCCACAAGTCTCTCTGAGAGAAGGTTTAATGCAGGAATGGCGGTGGGTTAAGTCTCTGTAATTAACTATCTTTTACCGCCGACTACGAAAACCCTGTTTTCCATTAACTTGGTCAAATAGGACATCGTATTTATCAAAAAATCCGATTCCAGGATTTACAAACATAGTCAGTTCTGCCTGTGGCGAGATACTCAAATTCCAGCGATTAAATCCGTCACGGGTTCCTGGTGTCAGACTGTAATCAAAAATGCCATTAATTCCTACTTTCACAGCATTTGCAGAGCGTAACAGTCCTGGTTTGAGTTTACCTGCTGTAGAAGCTGACTTGAATTCAGTCAAACCGTTAATAGTTGCAGTATCAGCGACCATTGTGCCATTACAAGAGTTTTTAGCGGAACTTCCAGCCAGAGTTAAACAAACTTTGCTCAGTCGAGAGTCCCATCTCTTACCGGGTACACCATCAATGTCGGGTTGTTGACTCCAAGAAGCCATTTTGAAACCTGCTTGATTCTCGGCAGTTAAACCGAGAACGAGGCTGCCATTATTATTACTACCACCATTTCCCATCACAATAAATCCATTACTCAGATTGCCTGGTAATTTTCTCAATGGGTTATAGGGAAGTGATTTTTCAAAATAATTGACACCGACAATACCAGAAAATGGCACACCACTCTTTGCTGAACAATTAGGTTTTTGGGCAGTACATTGGCGACTAGTAACAATCTGTACGGGAATAGGTTCGGTGGCGGGAATCAAACCAAACCGGACATTAGCATAAACTAATTCTCCCTCCAGGATAGTACCATCACTTAATACTTCCTTGATATTTTGACCTGTTGTTTGGATCGGAGAATTACCTAAAAACTCTTTGGGAACTCTTAGCCCTGCTGACCCTGTATCTAATAAAATACGTCTTGGCTGACCACCTGCGATCGCCATTTCCAAAAAATAGCCGCGAACCCGTTGCCCAAGTGAAGGTTTTGGATATAAAGGCAGGGATACGGTATCAAAAGTTGGCTTGCGGGGTGTATTTTGAGAAATGTCGCGCAACGCCGGATTTTGGAAAAGAGCTGCAAATGCTGATTGGCGTTGCGCTGCTGGTTCAGGTGCGATATCCCAAAGGCTTTCGTAGTAGAAAAAGCTAATACCTAAACCGCGTTGTTGCGCTGCTTGCACTTGGGATTGAATTTGTGGTAAGGCAATTGGGCGATTTCGTAACCCCGCAGTAATACCGATACCAGTTGGGATGATTTGTTGGGTTTCTAAAATTTCTGGGCGGGTAATTTGAGCGATAAAACTTTCCAAATCATTACGGTATACCTGCATCACCAACTCATCAACAATACCCAACCGTACCCAGTTGAGCCAGTCTTGCAGATACAGCTTGTAGGCGAAATTATAATAATCGGGAGCAACTGAGAAAATGGCATTCGGTTTTCTGGCTTTCACAGTTTGGTAAAGGTCTACCATGAATGCACTAATTTTATCTGCCCGCCATTTTATCCATGCTTGGGCTTGGGGATTGGGTGGAGGAGGATTGCCAGTTTCTTGAGTATATAGACTAATCGTGTACTTATCGTAACCAAAATCTACAGGTAAACCCATGTGGTCGTCAAATTGAATGCCATCAGCATCGTATTGAGTGATAACTTCTATGACGATTTCGCGGATAAAATTTTGTACTTCGGGATGAAAGGGATTCAACCACGCTACTTCAGCCGCAGCATTAGTTGAAGTTTGAGTCCCATCCCGCTTTTGTGTTAGCCAATCTGGATGCTCTGATGCGAGTTCGGAACTTAGGGGAACCATGAGACCAAATTCAAACCAGGGTATTGCTAGTAGCCCTTGGTTGTGGGCTTGGCTGATAATGTCTGCAATTACATCTTGTCCATCTACTCCCTTAAAGAAAAAGGGGATACCCATTTTTTGCATGATGGGACTGGGGTAATGTGTATAGCCATCGTTCCAAACTACTGGATAAACAGTATTAAAGTTTAACTGCCGTAGTTGGCTCATGGCTGCTTGCACCTTTGAGCGATTTCGGAAAACGCTAAAATCGTTACCACTTAGCCATACTCCCCGAATTTCCTGACGAGGTAGTTGGGCAACGGCAGGGGCAAAGCTGTTGAGTTGCAATACCGCACAGAATGATATCAGACATAATAATGGCAGCAGACGCTTTCTCAAAAGCCACCAAGTTTGACGAATCAGAGGCAATGTGTCTTGCGTGCTTAGACCTAGTAGTAACCGTCTGTGGACAGGCTTAAATAGTAAGTTAGTTAGAGCCGCATTAATTTCTCTGCTTTTTTCCCAAAACTGAATGATCATTTCTTCTGCGTACTTGGTATATTTCATTCCATATAAATGTTAAATTGCTACACCAGCAAAACTGATACAGTAATTTAACTGCAAGATAGTTGACGCAGTTATAAGGTTAGCAGTGCCAAATAAAAATGTTTCAAATATCAGCTTTAAACTTGGTAAGGTACAGATAATCGTAGGGAACATGGCTGTGCCCCTACCCGTGTACTTCATTTACCTGAAATACGCTGTATAGTAGTTCTCGGTTGAGTGAGATACAAAAACCCCAATCCCTCTTCGCTTACGCTACTGTGTACACACAAGTCTTTTAGAATTACTGCGTAACATAGTGGTGTGCCAAGGCTAAAATAATTCATTAGATGTAGGTTGGGTTGAGCTTTCGCGTTACCCAACAGTGATCGGAGTGTTGGGTTTCGTTCCTCAACCCAACCTACAATTTTTTTTGCAACTGCGTAGGGTTAGTTAATTTTTACAGTGCAACAAAGGTGCAGGTCGATGTAACAAAGGTGCTGGTAGATGCATCAAAGGTACAAGTCGATGCATCAAAGGTGCAGGTCGATGCATCAAAGGTGCAGGTCGATGCATCAAAGGTGCAGGTCGATGCATCAAAGGTGCAGGTTGATGCATCAAAGGTGCAGGTCGATGCATCAAAGGTGCAGGTCGATGCATCAAAGGTGCAGGTCGATGCATCAAAGGTGCAGGTTAAGAGACTTGTGTGTACACCGTAGCATCGCTTGCAGAGAGGCGACTATGATGTACCTTATGGGATTAGGAAACGCTATCTATATTGTTGTGCCATCATCAAACCCATGAATTTCAAACCTCACCAAAGCACTTTTGACGACAAACTAAGCGCAGGTATTGGGCTAGTCATTGGATTGCTGTTCATTGGGGGCGGTTTTTGGGTGCGTAACATAGTCGCGCACGAAGGTGCAACACTAAAGGAAACACGGGGTACGGTGGTGGAAAGCATCAGTCGTCGCGATCGCACCAATACGAACAATCAGCAAAAAGAAACTTATGCGCCAGTTATCGAGTTTCTAGCCAACGGTGAACGCACTCGCTTTACAGGTAATTATGAGTCTTACCGCTCTAGCAACGGTCACATTGTAGTGGTACGTTACGATCCTAAACAACCGACAAGGACTGCGCGTGTGGTGAATCCACTTGAAGGTTTAGTACCTTGGGGGATGTTTGGTATGGGTGGGTTAGCTGTGGTTTCTAGTTTGGGCGCACTGTTGCCTGTACGCTGGTCTTCGGGTGATTAACCATAAATTGCTAGTATTCCGCAGAATGGAATTTTCGAGACGCGATAAATCGCCGTCTCTACAAGTGTTTTGGTTTTATCTGAATTGTATTGTGTCTTACTAGGAATTGGACTATTTTGATTTTCGTGCTGACTTTGGCGGCGTTCGGTGTGCGCCAAAGTATTTCTCGCTACGGTAACGCAACCATACCCGCAACACTTGCGGAATCTGCTCTTTTTGTTCCTTGGTAAGGGTGTTGTAAAGGGCTAAGGCGCGATCGCGTTCACCCCGACAAGCAGCATTATTATGGGCATCCCAATAGCTACGGGCAACTCGAATCCGCCGACAGACTTCTTTAATCAGCGCTTCTCCCGTAAGTGGAGTATCTTGGTTTGTCATACTCAAATGCTATAAATTGCTAATGCCATACTAAAACTAATTCTGCATGAAGGCGCTAAAGTCTCTTATACCATTTCACTAAAACCCTGATACATATAAATTTCGCGTAGGGGCTTGTCTTTGCCCATTGGTGTCTACTTTTGCCAAAAATAGCGTACTGATTGGGTGTTGTTCACCCGCCAGGGATTGTAAATCCCTGACTAATTGCTCAAGTCTACTGAAGTAGACTGAAAATTTTCGCGCTATCTTAGTCCTCTTCAGAGGACTTTAGCTATGAGACAGGGATTTACAATCCCTGGCGGACGTGCGGTTTCGCGTCTTTGTTGACACCAATGCACAGCTAGCTGTGCCCCTACCAACGTATTTGTATCATAATTAAAGTATTAGAGGGTGTTTTAAAAGTATTGGGCGACTAGAAGTCGCAACTACACAAACAAAGTCCACCTCCGTGGACTAAGAAAAAATTAAGGATTTTTAACCTGCGGAGGCAGGTTTTGTCTATGTAGCCGCGACTTCTAGTCGCCAGCGCTAGTTTAGACAGAAAAGAGCGGTAATTATCTCATAACTTATTTCAATCTGCAATCATTTCTAACAATTGCGCCTCGCTTAACTGCGTAATTCCCAAGGTAACTGCTTTGTCTAACTTGGAACCGGCATCTTCTCCTAAGACTAAATAATCTGTTTTTTTACTCACTGAATCAGTTACTTTTCCACCAGCTTTTTGAATCAAAGCCTTTGCTTCGTCTCGCTTTAAGGTTGGCAATGTTCCCGTAATTACAAAAGTTTTACCTACGAACTTTTGATTACCATCACCAATTGTTTTTGTTTCCTCTGTGGCAGCTAATTGCAATCCTTCTGCTTGCAAGCGCTCTATCAATTTTTGATTGGCCTCAATCCGAAACCACTGGTACACAGATTGGGCAATTTCCCCACCAATACCATAAATGCCTTCAATATCTGATTGCTTTGCTGTCTCTAATTGGTCTACATTAAAATATTTCTGAGTCAGCAATTGAGCATTCACACTGCCAACGTGACGGATGCCTAAACCATATAATACCCTTGACCAAGGTTGACTTTTTGATTGCGCGATCGCATCGATTAATTTCTCTGCCGACTTTTTCCCCATCCTTTCTAATGCAGATAATTTCTCTGCTGTCAACTCATATAAATCGGCAACGGAATGCACCAAACCTTTATCAACGAGTTGATATACCAATTTTTCCCCCATGCCTTTAATATCTAAAGCATCACGACTTACCCAATGTTCAATGGAACCTTTGAGAATCGCTGCACAGGAAGCATTTACACACCGAGTCACCGCCTCACCTGATTCTCGCACCACCGATTGACCGCAGACTGGGCAATGGGTAGGCATAACGAAGGGTTCGGTGTCAGAGGGACGGAGTTCTTTGATTACCCTCACTACTTCTGGGATGATTTCCCCAGCTTTGCGAACAATGACTGTATCGCCAATGCGGATGTCTAATTGAGTAATGCGATCGCTATTATGTAAAGTGGCACGGGAAACTGTTGTTCCCGCCAATTGCACAGGACGCATCTCGGCTAACGGTGTTAACGCCCCGGTTCTCCCAACGTTCACAGCAATATTTTCTACACGGGTAGGCGCTTCTTCGGCTGGGTACTTCAACGCGATCGCCCAGCGCGGGAATTTCTGCGTAAATCCTAGCTGTTCCTGAAGTTTAAAAGAGTTTAGCTTCACTACTACCCCATCTGTCATGTAGGGTAAATTTAGCCGTTCCGTATCCCAGTATTCATAATATTTTGCCACTTCTGCGATCGAGGCACACAGTTTGTGGTTGGGGTTAACTCGAAAACCCATCTTTTCTAACAACTCCAAGGCTTCCCATTGGGTATTAGCAATACTGGTGTCATCTCTACCAGGAATGTGCAAGGTGTAGCCAAAGAAATCTAACCGCCGTTTAGCGACAATGCGGGAGTCTAGTTGCCTGAGTGTACCAGCTGCGGCATTGCGGGGATTGGCAAATAATTGCTCACCTGCTTTTTGCCTTTCCTCGTTGATTTGTTTAAATACTTCTAAAGGCAGAAACGCCTCACCTCGTACTTCCACCCTTTCCAGAATTTCTAACCCTTCAAAATTCAAACGCAAGGGAATTGAGCGAATTGTCCGCACATTTTGGGTGATATCTTCACCCGTCACTCCATCACCTCTAGTTGTCCCCCTAACTAGAATGCCATTTTGATAAGTAAGAGCCAAAGCAGAACCATCAATTTTAAGTTCAGTGACATATTCCACTGAATCTATTTTCGGTACTTGTCGCCGCCAGCGCTGATCCCAGCTTTGCAACTCATTGATATTAAACGCATTCTCCAGACTGTACAAAGGGATATTATGCCGCACCGAGGTAAACTGCGTTGCTGGTTTCTCACCCACGCGCTGAGTCGGACTATCGGGTGCTGTCAACTCTGGATATTGAATTTCAAGTTGTTGTAATTCTCGATATAACTGGTCATAGACTGCATCCTCCATGATTGGAGTATCTAAAACGTAATAAGCATAGCTAGCTTGTTGCAATAACTGACGCAATTCTTCTGTGCGCTTTACTTCAGGCTTAATCTGTGTCATTAGAATTATTATAAAATATCCTAGGAATAATTTATATACTACTTTTTGAGTAAAAATTCAGCACCCAGAAGTTAGAATTTAAAAGGAATACAGTCCGATTAGTACATTTATGTATCAAGTATTATCCTGATTATTTAACTATTCTGACTCCTTAATTCTGACTTTTTGAGGATAGCTTAAATTCCACTAACACCATATCTGCGGCAACAGTTCCATTAACGCGATCGCGCCCTAATTGACGAGAGAATATTTTCCCAAAGAGAGCAGGGTCTTTTATGATTGCTTGGAGTAATCTCAACTTCGATACTGTTTGATTTTTGCCAAATTTAGATAAACTAAAATTGTTTGCGGCTCGTGCGATCGCAGAATTTGCCGGTGGCATATAAAATTCTATCTCACAACCTAGTTGACGTGCTAGTTCTTCGTAAGATTTTTTACTAAAACGTAGTATATGATGTGGTGGGTAATTTAATATATCAAACCAATCTGATTCAACTGACATGGGTGAATAAGGAGTACTAATGAATATACTACCCATCGGCTTAAGAACAGAAAGCATTGATGCAATAAATTCCTTGGGTTGGCTAATATGTTCTAAGCAATGAAAAGACAATATATAGTTAAACTTTTCACTAGGAAATTTATTGTAAAAACTCTCAATTGTTTCACAGTAAACTTCAAATCCTCTTTTCTGACATTGTTCAACAGATTCGGGAGTTGTATCTAAGCCAACTATTCGAGTATTTGAAAGTTTTGCGGCAATTTCAAGAAAATTACCTCCTCCGCAGCCCACATCTAAGATAGAAATCGAATTTTGTCTTTCTCGCTTTTTTATTTGCTCAATAACCTCAAACCATTCCCATCTAGATTTTGGATAATAACCAACTCTTGTTGTAACCCATTGGTAAAATGACTGGCTACCTGCTTCTAGAGGGGAAGCATATTCAAGCGAGCAGTTTTTACATTGCTGTATTTCATAGTCTATGATTTCAATTGTTTCTATAGGCTTTTCAGCAAAATAATCTTCTAATTCGTCCATAATATTTTTTTTAGATAATGAACGAATATGAATACTTTCATGGTTGCAGACAGGACATTTATTGGAATAATTTTTAGACATAATAAACGTTGAGTGATCTATTTCTTGATTTGTTTCTTTAAAGTTTACTATGCTTTTTATGCTATGGTATCTTTATGTTTGTCCTGATGTGCTAATGTCTTTCTCTTTGATGCCAGCTTTTTGAGGCGGGGAAAGTAATGACTAGAATTTTGCAAAATACGTCTGCAATTATTATTGCACACCGAGGTGCTAGCGGCTATCGTCCAGAACATACTTTAGCTGCTTATGAATTAGCGATCGCACTGGGCGCTGATTATATTGAACCTGATTTAGTTTCCACCATAGACGGTGTTTTAATTGCTCGTCACGAAAATGAGATTTCTGAAACCACTGATGTTGCTAGCTATGCAGAATTTGCTCATCGTCAAACCACCAAAATAATCGATGGCGAATCAAAAACTGGCTGGTTTACTGAAGACTTTACCTTGGCAGAAATAAAAACACTACGAGCTAAGGAGCGAATTGGGCAACTGCGATCGCAAAATATTGCCTATGATGGACTCTTTGAAATTCCCACGCTGCAAGAAATCATCGATTTAGTCAAGGTTAAAAGTGCCGAAATTAATCGGGCCATCGGCATTTATCCAGAAACTAAGCACCCAACTTACTTTCAATCTATTGGGTTAGCCCTAGAAGCACCCCTACTTGCAACTTTGACAGCCAACGGTTATCAGGGAGCTAACGCACCTGTTTTCATCCAGTCTTTTGAAGTGAGTAATTTACAAGATTTATCTACAAAGACTGATTTACCTCTGGTGCAATTGCTGAATGACAGTGGTAAACCTTATGATTTTGTGGTTAGTGGCTGCGATCGCACTTATGCAGATTTAGCCACTGCATCAGGTTTAAAAGAAATTGCTAAATATGCACAGGCGGTTGGGATTCATAAAAATTTACTGGTTCCGAGAGACAGCAATGGTAAATTGCGTAGACGCGGAGCGGCTTGTCGCCAGACATCGCCTACATCTTTAGTTACAGATGCTCATGCGGCTGGTTTGCTGGTTCACGTCTGGACTTTCCGCAATGAAGACTGCTTTTTACCCCTGGACTTTCAAGGAAATCCCCAAGGGGAATATGAACTATTTTTCAGCTTAGGTGTTGATGGCGTATTTACTGACTACCCAGATACGGCTTTTGCTGTGACTGAAAACCTTCGCTCTAAACTTGGTTCCCCATGAAGTTCGGGAGCATAAATTCAAAGTTGCAGTCATGCATAATACAATACGGTTCAGTTAGAGCCAAAAACCTTAAACTGCGTAGGTTGGGTTTCGTTCCTCAACCCAACCTACGATTATCCTTAACTGAACCGTATTGATGCACAATAAGATTCCCGAATGATTAAATAAGTCGGGAATCTGAGCCTTAGCATTTTTACAAACTAGTCATTACCTGAGCTAATTGATTAGATAAATCAATTACAGACTCTTGGCCTTTTTTAAATAAGACGCCAGCTAAAAAATAATAATCGCCAGAATAAAAAGCCATCTTATTTTTTCGGAGTTTTTCGATATGCTTCTTTACCTTGGGATCAGAGCTATAGTAGCCGAACTGCAAAGGTAGCACCATGAAATTTTGAACAGAATAACCATTTTCTTTTGCTAGGTTTAGCGTACTTGTTGGATTAGAAAAGCTAGATATTAAAACCAACACATTTTCATAACCTAACGACAAAAGATCGTTGGTAACTGTGGCTCCATCTACACCCCCAAATAAAAGTGGCATATAAATATCATTATCTGGAGCGGGGAGATAGGGCGGATTAGCTACAAGGTAGTCGGCATCAGGTTGAGAAGAATTAAACAAAGATGAATTATGGATTATATATTTATTAGTGAGTTCGTATTCATCGATAGTTGAATTTGCGACTTTCCATGCAGAAGTATTTAACTCAAATCCCTGAATGATTCCATCAAATTTATTTCTCAATAAAGAATTAATTACAGGGCTGCCATCTCCTGAACCAAACTCAACAATAGATTCGTAATTTTTACAATTTCTGAGGACAAAGTTTTCTAAGCAGTTTGAGTAGAAATTAGATTCTTCAGGACAAAAAAAGATATCTTTCATTTGACTGCAATTCAGGGGTAATGTATAATCAATGTAATAAGAGGTTATTTATTACCTGGTGTTAAGGCAATAAAAAACTGTTCCTTTAGCAAAGAACTACTAAAGAAATTTATTTGCAGGTGAATTAGCAATAAAATGACTTAAAAATGTCAAATTAAAACGCTAAGAATAATCTGCTATTTTGAAGTTTTAATTCTTGGGATTTATCAGATGAGTAAAGCAGCTTATTCTGCTTGGCGCATTGATCGCACAACAGCACTAGCCGCGCGATCGCCCATTCGTTTCTCCTGGTCATAGCCAAGCAGCAGTTCCCACGCATCATTAGGATACTGTTCTGCCAAAGGCAAAGCGACATCATCCAACATCCAACGACCGTGGCGTTCATCTTCCCTGATGTGCAGTTCCCAATAACCCATCGCCGCCTCAGACAGCCCCAGTCGTTGCGCCGCCGCCAGATAGTTTCTGTAAGTCGCAGGGCCAGCCACCTCAAAAAATGTCAACGCGCCACAATAACGGAGAAAATAGCGCTTGCGATCGGTGGTCAGAAAGTTATGGTTATCGCAAGCCAAGACTTCCCAAGGTACTAAATCGAAGTAACCTTCTGGTTCAGTATTCATCCCAAACTCAGCCAGCATTTGAGCAAAAAATGTCGAGTGCTTGCGGGATAAACGACCATTGCCGTATTCCTCTAGTAGGACTCGCACCAGCGTACACTGCACTTCATTAGCAGCACCACCCAATACGTAGCAAAGACGACTACCTTCAACCAAGCCATCAAAAGAGCCGATCGCTAGCAAGTGACGATAGCCGGTTTCAGTCATTTCCTCACGAATGTAGCGACTATTCTCCGACAAAGGCGGATTTAAATCGGCAGATGCACGCTCAATTAAAGCTTGTTTTACATCCAATTGTTGCAACGCAGCCACATCGATTTGTGCTAGTTCCCATTGTTGCCAAGCAGCTTCAATTTGGTCACGACATGAGTACAAATACAGCGATCGCTCATTGTTATAGTTGCGTAAATCATCGTACCAGAACAGTTTTAGGCGATTAATTCGATAAAGTATCCGTTGCAGAAAACGGTGAGCGTGTTCATCAGAGCGATCGTTTCCATAAGCAGCGCCAATCGCCACAGACAGCGCCTGTTCAAATTCACTGGCTCTTGAAGGCTTGACATCCAGTTTATTATCCAAATCTTCCATTGCTAGCAATTCTATAAATTGCTTCTCAGCCCGGTCGTACTTGGTAATTCTTCTTTCTTCTGTTTGCGTGCTATTATTTGCAGCTCCAGTTTTAGGAAATATAACTAAATTGCTTTGCATGGAATCTTTGGTAACTTTAGAAAAATGGAAATTAATTTCACCTCTAATATCTAAGTTTCCACACGAGTAGCTTTCTCTACCTCTTTCCTTGGTTATAAAGAAAGATTAAGTTTGGAAGATGAACACAGAGCATTGGGCATGAAGCAGGGAATAGAATTAGGGCAAGAGACGCGATAAATCGCGTCTTTGTGATGATTTATCGCATCTTTTAGTGATCTAGAATTTTCATCAAAAAACCTTAACCGAAGCGTATTGCTCGCTGACGAGTCTTTGAACTTCATTTCTTTGCCACTTGCTCGCCAATCTCTACGGCACTTGAGTCTTTTGCTCAATCTCCTTAGTTGGCGGAATCTCTTCAAGAGGAATCAGCGCTTCGATTACCGATTTCACAATTGGCGCGGCGACAGTAGAACCATAAGCACTTTCTCCTTTTGGCTCATCCACCAGTGCGAAGACTACATAGCGAGGAGATTCCACTGGCAAAATAGCCACAAAACTGGTCATTCTAGCACCCTTGATATAACCACCATTCGGACTTGCTTTTTGGGCCGTACCAGTTTTACCAGCAATCCGATATCCCGGAATTTGTGCCGCCTTTCCACTGCCTTCAGTCACAACAGTTTCCATCATTTCCACAACTTTTTGGGCTGTTGCGGCTGAGAAAATTTGGCGTGGGATAGTGCGAGTGGGTGAATCATGCATCTGCCCTTTGGTATCAATTAACCCCCGCACTACGTGAGGTGTTACCAACTTACCGCCATTGGCTAAAGCACCGTGCATTTGCACTAGCTGTAAGGGCGTCATAGAAAAACCCTGTCCAAAGGAAGTAGTAGCTGGTTCAATTGGCGAAGAGATAAATTCTTCTTGACTTTTGAGCCGACCGCCAACTTCAAAAGGTAAATCTGTATCAACTTTTTGTCCTAGCCCCAAGCGTTCTAGCCAGTTGTAGTAATTTGAAGGCTTTAAGCGTTGGATAATTTGCACCATCCCAATGTTGCTAGAATATTGCAAAATCTGAGCGATGCTGATTCGCCCATTCCCATTATTCATCGCATTTTTGATGGTGTAATTAGCGACTCGAATATTACCGGAGTCATTAAATACATCATCTGGTTTAATGACGCCATTTTCCAGAGCGATCGCTACATTCAAAGGCTTAAAAGTCGATCCCGGTTCATAAAGATCCGCCACCGTCCAATTTTTAAATAGCGAGATATTAGCTTTAGCATATTCATTCGGGTTATAAGTAGGCTGAGAAACGAGGGCGAGCAAAGAACCATCCAACGCATCCATGACAATTACTGCCCCACGTTTAGCATCAAACTTCTCCATCTGTTGTTTAAGGGCAACGCGGGCAATCCGTTGCAGACGGCTATCGATAGTGAGTTGGAGTCGCAAATCATCAAAATGCAGAAACCCTTCAGGTGCATGCTCTGGCATTAAGTCCCCATTCCCCGACCGACTGAGCCGCACCGTTTGCACAGGACGTTCTAGCAACTTCTCTTGAGAATATTCCACCCCTGCTTGACCACGACGGTCAAGATTTACGTAACCCACCACATCAGCAACCAAATCGTCTGGCGGGTAAAATCGGGAGTATTTTTGAATCCACTCTAAGCCATTTAAGCGCAAAGAAATGACGCGATCGATAATTTCTTCCGGTAGAGCTGGGGCAAGTATAATTCCGCTTTTTTTGCTTTGAAAAGTTTTTACCAATTCAGCAGTATCTTTTGCCAATATTGGGGCAAGTCGCTCTGCCATATCTTCATTAGACTTATCAAACAGCTTGGGATGAGCGTACAAAGTATATACAGGACGGTCAATCGCCAACAGATTACTATTGCGATCTACCACTGGGCGACGGGGCATAAAAGGTCGCAAATTCACCATTTGCTGGTTTCGCGCCTGATCTGTTAACTTTGGTCCCTTGACAATTTGCAGGTTATATAATTTGATCCCCAACCCCAACCCTGATGCTATTAATACGCCCCATACTATAAATAGTCGGGAATTGAAGCTAGATGTTTGCTTTTGGATATTAGAGGCTAATTTTCCCAAAAACCCTCGTTTATAACCCTTCTGTCGCCTTGTAAATCCTGAATTCCGAAACTTTTTGAGTTTTGTTCTGCTTGGTGACTTCTGCATTGGGTTTGTCCTTTGTCATTTGTCATTTGTCATCAGCCACAAGTCCGAGTCCTAATGACTAATGACAAATGACTTTTAGCCTTTTACCAATTCTCCAAAACAAGGGAGTAGTAGGGGGCGCAAGGCCTTCATTGGTGTCAACTTAAGCTCAAACGTTTATTCCACAGGCGTTTTACCCCCCTTAATCCCCCCTTAGAAAGGGGGGAAAAAGAAATCTAGTTCCCTCCCCTTTATAAGGGGAGGGCTAGGGTGGGGTAACGCGTTGAGTGATGGTCAGTGAGTGAACTCAATATCACATATTGACAAGGGTTTCACGTTAAGTTGACACCAATGCAAGGCCTTGCACCCCTACAAATATACAAATAATTTAGGATAATTTATTTTTTGTCAGTCCCTTAGAAATCGAGCCTACAGAAGCAAAATCCACCTCCCCTGCGGGAACGCCAAGAGACTTTCCTTGTGTAGCCTTGAATTTTATTCGCCTTTTGAATTCCGAATTACGAATTAAGATTAGTATCCCAATGGCGAGGGTGTTTCCTGTTGCACTTCAGAATTTGGTGGTGTGTTAGATGATGCTGGCTTAGGACTATGAGATGTTGGAGGTAAAAAAATCATCCCTTGAGGAGTTGGTGATACCAGCCCTGCTGTTGATTGTTCTGCTTCCTCTGCCATTTTATTAGTCAGCGTCGCATTGGTTGTCGTTAGCAGCCGCTCATGACGTTGGAGCTTTTGTAGTCTGCTATATGACTGACTCCAAACCTCTTGGGAATATACCGTCCAGCCATAAACAGCAAGTGTCGATGCGACTAACAAGAACGCTAAAACTGTCGAATAACGATGAAAGGTGTACAAGCGGAGCAACCACCAAGGTGCAGCTCCAGAATTAGGCATCGTGGGAAGGTGAAGAAAACCTACTCCCAGAGTCTTCTGATTCACACTTGACTGCTCATTGAGATTTGGCACTTTTTGCCTACCCAACTCTTTCACCGCCTCATTTGGTGAAGAAACCGCAAGATTTTTCGAGGAACGCTTTTGTCTTTGAGGGGATACTGGTGCAGCTTGGGTAGATGGTGTAGAAGCGCTCCGTGCTGCTGACTCCATAGGCGCAGGGCGTCGCCTCCCTAAAGAAAGGATAGAATCTCGCCGGAACCAATTACCCTTTGTAGAAACAGTAGACTTACGAGCAATTACCATAAATTTTTTAGATGGAAAATACTGTACTTTAGATTGATTTTCTTGATTGTCTGTTTTTATTGAGGTTAAAATTACCTTCTGTGCAAAAAGCACACATAACAGACTACACCCTTTTAACTGTTCTGATAGGTAGCTGTACCAATGTTTTCATCCCCTAGATATGCAATGTTTGCAATTAGCGATTAGAAACTGGACAGCTTACCCTTTAGATATCGCACCTAAAGTATGGCAACGTTGGGTAGTAAGGTGCAATACTCTGTGAAAAAAATAAAATTTTTTGCTATGATACCTCGGTTGACTAGAGAATTTGGTAGTTTCCGTTTTGCTCTTGAGTTAAAAGAAACTAATCAGATGGCTGTATGATACGTAATCCCAAAAAGAATACCCCAAAAGATTGTTTTTTTTAAGTATGTAATCTTGCAGCATTTAAAAAAAAGCAATAAATACGGTATCGTATTCAACAGGTGAAAAATTGTTCTAGCCACAATTGGTGAAAGAGGAGTTATGAAAACAAAAATCTTTGGTTTGGCTCTAATGTTAAGTCTGACTGCAATTCTCGGAGCCTGTGAAGGTGGTGGTGAAGGTGGTGGTGCTGGTACTAGTACTCCAGCCGCTACAGGTGAGCCAACTGATGCACCTCCTGCTGCCACTACTCCCGCAGCAACTCCCGCAGCGACCCCCACTGCTACTCCTAAATAAGGCATCTTAAACTCTAGTTTAAATCACGCCCATAACTGCTTAGTGGCAGCCTTTCTCACTACATAGCTTGAATTAATTAGGTTCACGTAAAAATCGACATTTTAGTGTTGGTGTATCCGAGCCTAAAGCTTGCTCAACTATCAGCTAAGTAAGGCAGGAAGTAGAGGACACTGGTAAAGAGGGTTACGCCCTCAACCAAGTGTCCGCCTCAAATCCTTGTCTGTTCGAGCCTTGTTTCCAGTCCAAGGGAGTTGAGTTATGTAAATCTAAGCCATATTGTGGAGAAGATCCTTCCCTCCTTTGGTGTTTGGAATTGCTTAGACTCCTGATTTTTGAGAGGCAAAACAAAATTTATCGCGATCGCTGGTAATTGCTCTTGAGCATTCCCTCAAGTCTATTATGTATCAGGAAAGACCTGGTAATGTCCCTTGATATTGCCAGATTTTTATTGGGAAAATTTGGGTATGGGAAAAATAGATTTTCATCCTGCGTTGTGAACGCAGTTCAGGAGATGGGGAGAGTTAAAGCGAGAAAGGCGATAAAATTACTGAGCCTAATTGTGATTTCTACAACCTTAGTTTTATTAAGTAGCTATTCGGGATCAAAGGTAATAGCATTACCGCCACCAGAAGATATACCAGAAGAAATATTACGGACAAAGATTATCATAGAAGCGCGATCGCCTATTGATGGAAAATTCCTAACGGCTGCCGAATACATTCAATTGCAAGCCCAACTCCAACAAGCCCCGCCACCAAAACTAGACCCCAATATTCGAGACCAAATTTTCTTGCTCCGTTTACGTAAAACGTTACTTCAGTTTTTCCCATTTTTAAATTTTTGATAAATTAGTCATTAATCATTAGTCATTTAGACATCTCCATAAATTAGGTTTTCACCTAGACAGGATAAGGGTTTTAGATTCTTTTTCAGATATATCTATATAGTCATTCATCCTCCGTGCGGTGCGCTATCCCCAATGCCCAATGCCCCATTCTCGATGCCCCATTCCCAATGCCCAATGCCCAATGCCCCATTCTGATGTAGGATAACGGTGGCGACAAAATTACAAATAAATGTAAAGAATATATATAGATATTAAAAAAGTAGATTTAGTCAATCACGTTATTTCACTTAGGTAGCTTCATGTCCATGACCACGATCGCCCCTGAACAGGTTAACAGCATCGTTTGGAATCAGCATAACGATCCCTTTGAAATACTAGGTTCTCATCCCATAGAACAAGATGGCAAAACTGTCTGGGCTGTGCGGGCCTACCTACCAAATGCAAGTGCAGTATGGGTAGTTCTTCCTGAGCAACGGAAGGAATACCCAATGCAAACAGTGCATCATCCCCACTTTTTTGAATGCACCATTGAAATCGCAGAACTGGCAAACTACCAGTTACGCATTAAAGAAGGTGAACATGAGCGAGTCACTTATGACCCTTATGCTTTCCGTTCTCCCCACTTGACAGACTTTGACTTGCATTTGTTTAGTGAAGGCAACCATCACCGGATATATGAAAAACTGGGAGCGCACCCCACGCAAATAGACGGTGTTAAGGGCGTTTATTTTGCAGTTTGGGCACCCAACGCTCGCAACGTTTCATTGTTGGGAGATTTCAACCTCTGGGATGGACGAAAACACCAAATGCGTAAAGGCCCCACCGGAGTTTGGGAATTATTTATTCCTGAAATCGGTGTGGGAGAGCATTACAAATATGAAATCAAAAATTTTGAAGGACACATTTACGAAAAATCTGATCCCTACGGTTTCCAGCAAGAACCCCGCCCAAAAACGGCATCTATTGTCACTAATTTAGATGCTTACAGTTGGAGTGATAAAGACTGGATGGAAAAGCGGCGTCACAATGACCCCCTTACCCAGCCCGTCTCAGTCTATGAAGTGCATTTAGGCTCTTGGTTACACGCTTCGAGTGCGGAACCAGCTAAACTGCCAAACGGTGAAACAGAAGCTGTAGTTGTCGTTTCGGAACTGAAGCCCGGCGCACGCTTCCTTACCTACCGAGAACTAGCTGACCGACTCATTCCTTATGTCAAAGAATTAGGATACACCCACATAGAAATGCTACCCATTGCGGAGCATCCTTTTGATGGTTCTTGGGGTTATCAAGTAACTGGTTACTATGCCCCTACCTCCCGTTTTGGCAGCCCTGAAGATTTCATGTATTTTGTTGACAAATGTCACGAAAATGATCTAGGGGTAATTGTAGATTGGGTTCCTGGTCACTTTCCTAAAGATGGTCATGGTTTAGCTTTCTTTGATGGTAGCCACCTGTACGAACACTCTGACCCCCGCAAAGGTGAACACAAAGGATGGGGTACTTTGGTGTTCAACTACGGTCGCCATGAAGTCAGTAATTTCTTAGCAGCAAATGCCCTCTTCTGGTTCGACAAATACCACATTGACGGGATTCGTGTCGATGCTGTTGCCTCGATGCTCTACAACGACTATTGCCGCGAACCAGGAGAATGGCTGCCCAATCAGTATGGCGGTAGAGAAAATCTAGAAGCAGCAGAGTTTCTGCGTCAGGTAAATCACATTATCTTCAGCTATTTCCCCGGTATTCTCTCAATTGCTGAAGAATCTACTTCCTGGCCAATGGTATCTTGGCCTACCTACACAGGCGGACTAGGCTTTAACCTGAAGTGGAATATGGGCTGGATGCACGATATGCTGGATTACTTCAGCATGGATCCGTGGTTCCGCCAGTTCCACCAAAACAACATCACCTTTAGTATGTGGTACAACCACAGCGAGAACTTCATGCTGGCTCTGTCCCACGATGAAGTGGTGCATGGTAAGAGCAATATCATCGGCAAAATGCCAGGGGATACATGGCAGAAGTTAGCTAATATCCGTTGTTTATTTACCTACATGTTTGCTCACCCAGGCAAGAAAACCATGTTTATGAGCATGGAGTTTGGGCAGTGGAGTGAGTGGAATGCTTGGGCGGATTTGGAGTGGCATTTATTGCAGCATGAACCACACCTACAGTTAAAAACGTTTTTCCAGGAATTGAATCATCTCTACCGTTCTGAACCAGTTTTATACACCCAGGATTTTGCTGAACCGGGGTTTGAGTGGATTGACTGTAGCGATAATCGCCATAGTGTAGTTTCCTTTATCCGTCGTGACAAGGATTCTGATGATTTTGCGATCGTGGTTTGCAATTTTACACCGCAACCCCATTCTCATTACCGCATTGGTGTGCCGCAAAAGGGATTTTATACTGAGTTGTTCAATAGTGATGCGCGTCAGTATGGCGGTAGCAATATGGGCAATTTAGGTGGTAAGTGGACAGATGATTGGTCTTTGCACAGTCGTCCTTATTCGCTGGATTTGTGTCTACCACCTTTGGGTGTGTTGATTCTCAAGTTGGATCAGAAGAAGACTGCTGAGATGATTGGATAACAATTAAGGGTGGGCATCGCCCGCCCTTAAAAATCTAATAAATATATCTATAGATAGATGCAATCTATGGGAAATATTGTGTTGAAGATCGCAATTGCAGGTTAAGACTTTCCACTTCGCGCTATTCTTGATAAAACGTCAGCGAACAAGTTTATTGCAGCGAACACAAAAAGCATGGGTGGCAAATTCATAGTATTTGAAGGGGTAGAAGGCTGTGGTAAAACCAGCCAAATGCAGCTTTGTTCTGAGTGGTTGGAAAGTCTAGGTGTTTCTGTGGTGGTAACTCGTGAACCTGGAGGAACAGAGTTAGGTTTACATCTTCGCCGCTTGCTACTAGAAAAGGCAGAGGATAAACCAGTTGGTGAAGTGACAGAACTCCTGTTGTATGCTGCTGACCGATCGCAACACGTTGAACAAGAACTCAAACCAAATCTTGCAGCCGGGAAATATATTTTATGCGATCGCTACACCGACTCTACCATTGCCTACCAAGGATATGGTCGCGGTCTTAACATGAGTTTAATCAATCAGCTTAACTATATTGCTACTGCTGGCTTAGAAAGCGATCTAACTATTTGGCTAGATGTCGATGTCGAAGTGGGACTGGCCCGCAAACTAGACAGCAAAATAGGATTAGACCGCATTGAACAAGAGACAATTGCTTTTCATCGGCGCGTTCAGCAAGGATACGCACATTTAGCAGCATCCTATCCCTCACGGATTGTTCGGGTAGATGGTAACTTGAGTAAAGAAGCTGTACAACAGGTAATTCAAGGAATTTTGCGCGTACACCTGAAGGACTTGTCGTAGGAATCGACTCAAATTTTTGAACTGTATAAAGCGATCGCAAAGCGAATTTGACTACAATCCTTAGAAAGAGTAGCAAAAACCTAAATGTCTAAAAAGTCCGATTCGCAGTTCCAAAATCTCTTTAGTTCACCCAAATCAACCAACTGGGACGAAAGATTAGGCCAAATAGCCTATCGCTTTAACCGAGAATATCAGCGTGAAACCTTTGAACTCCCAACAGAAGTACAGGCGATGCCGATATTCCGTGAGTGGATTGGGGGTAGCTTCTCAGGGAGAATTGCTTCCCATTTCTGGGAAATTGCTCAACCTCAAAAAAACCAACACTGTATAGATATTGGCTGTGGGATCAGCTTTTTAATCTATCCTTGGCGGGATTGGCAAGCATTTTTTCATGGGCAAGAAATCAGTAATGTGGCACGCGATACCCTTAATTCTCGTGGGCCGCAGTTGAATTCTAAGCTGTTCAAAGGTGTTGAGTTGGGAGCAGCCCATCAGTTAAATTATCCATCAGAGCAATTTGATTTAGCGATCGCCACAGGATTCAGTTGCTATTTTCCCCTCGAATACTGGAATGCTGTATTGGCAGAAGTCAAGCGGGTGTTAAAACCAGGTGGACATTTTGTTTTCGACATCCTCAATCCAGAACAGCCTTTAGCAGAAGATTGGGCAGTTCTGGAAACCTATTTAGGAGCTGAGGTGTTTCTAGAGCCTTTAACTGAGTGGGAAAAAACCATTAAAGCGGCTGGTGCTAAAGTAATAACGCAGAAATCAGGGGAATTATTCCAGTTGTATAAGGTGCGATTTTGAAAATCTTACAGCAGATTTCAAGTTGGTGATCTACACAAGCTAAGTCTGTTACCCAGGTATAAAGCGTGTTTTACTCCTAAATTCTGAATTCTGAATTCTGCTGTATTACTCAGGGATAAGTGGACTCATTGGATCTAAAGAAGTTGTAAAAACAAAATAGATTACCCCAGCGCCGAGAATCATCACAGCGAGACTGAACAGCAACACCCATCTATCTGTCGGTTCATAAGTATCTTCTTCGATATCACGACGGACTGCAAAATAGTGTGACGTTGAGAGCCACACCGTGATTAAACCCACCAGCGAAAATACTAAACCTAACTTCCAGCCGTTACCAGGACGGGGTATCAAGGGTACTTGGAAGGCACGCAAACGCACGATGACGACACCAAAACCTAAAAGAGCAATCCCTGTCCGCATCCAAGCGAGATAGGTACGCTCATTTGCCAAATGATCTCGGATTCGGGACGGATTCAGTCGTCCTGCCTTTTTTTTATCTTTATCTTCTTCTGTAGGTTTCAATTTTAACTGCATTAATAACACCCTTATCCCCAAAGCGGCTCTGATCAAAAAAATGCGAAGGTAGTAGGAAATCTCTTTCCAGATGACTTGCACTAAGCGCAATAATCGCGCTACTGAAATATGCTTATTGTGATTGTACATTTTTTCCAAAATTTATTTTAATGCAGATATAGAAATAAAACAAGCCTGAACAATTAATTCGTAATTCGTAATTCGTAATTGATGGTACAGAGAAAATGTAAGTAATAAAGTGTTATCAAGAAAACAGCCAGTATCAGACAGATTTTCCACCAGTGTAATTTAGGTTTTGTCTCTGATATTGGCTGTTACCTTATTTAAATTTAGTTAAAACAATCATTCAAAAATAGATTATGCAGTTCTATTTCAAGACTGATTGCTAGGCGCATTAGGAACTCGTGTATCGATGAGAGCCTGCGATATATCTGGGATAAACCAGTTAGCCTCTTTGCTGTTAATAACTTTCACAGTCGGAACATTCAATTCAATCGCAGCAGTATCTGGATTTTTCTTAATTACTAACTGAGTTCCATCAAGTATCTTGAGAGCAGCCGCTCCTGTCAATTCTTCACCTTTCCCATTAGGACTAGAAGTGAAATCTGCTACCTTGACATCATTCGGTAGATAGATGCCATCACAATCCCAGTTCTTTTTAGTGGACTGACCATTAGCTAGAAAATACAGACCATTTTCGTATACGGCATCTTCATTGTCTTCATCATTTGGTCTTTTGCCATATACCGCTATGGTATTACCTGTTTGGTTTTCGCATTGACCCCAGTTGATTCCTGTCTCTAAAGCATATTTTTGTAGCGTTAATTCCTCAATTCTTTTTTGAATTTCTTCTGGTGTCAGACCTTCAACTTGAGTTTGAGTATCTTTTGTCTGAGAGAGTTGGTTAAGAGCTTTAGTAACTTCGACGTAATCAGGATTTTTGCTAAATTTTGGTCTATCGGCAAAAGAAGGTTGAGCAAAAGCTAGATTAGCAACAATCATGAAGACAATTAGCAGAGATTTCCAGATTTTCATGTTTTGACTCCTGTTGATGGGTAAGATATTTTCCAGTTTGGAATTAGTTTTGTTCAGAAAATTCATCATGCACCTCTTTTTAGATACTTAATTTTTCTTGTTCATCACTCGACGGTTGAGTATTAAAACCTAAAATCAATGAGAATATATAACTAGAAACTACAGATAAAAGAGTCCAAGTAACATTTTCTGTGACAATAAATACACCCAAACCAATCAATATACAAGGCACAAAAGTGTTGCCATTTTCAGTTAAAAAGTTTGCGATCGCAGGCAAGTAGGTTAACTTGTACGCGGTATAACACCATACACCTACCAGCGTGAAGAATACACTTAGGATTATCAGCAGACTATCTAATTCTGAGTTGGCAAATAGAGGCACATAAACACTAATATTGTCACTACCATTCGCAAAGGCGATCGCAGCTACATTGCAAGTTTGCGGAGAGAGAAAACTTTTAACTATAGAGGGACAAGACGGCTCGGTTTCTTCTTCGGCTTCCTCTGGTGAATCCTCTTCGCGTTTTAGTAAACTACTCACACCAATGATTATTGGCATGAAACCAAGTAGTCTAATCCAGTCCTGCGGTATAATCAGTCCACCGAAGAAGCCGGGAAGGCTAGCAATGATCAATGCAGCAAAACCGAGATACTGACCAGCAAGGATGTGACGACTGCGGAACGTTTTATTTATTTGTGAAAAAAGCAACGTCAGAATGACAATATCATCGATGTTGGTAGCACTGAATGCCGTGATCCCTGTGGTAATTGCAGTTACTAAACCGCTCATTTGTGGAAGTCCTTATTTTGATGCTTGGTAATTGGGCATTGGGCGTTGGTCATTTACAAAAGACAAATGACCAATGACCAATGCCCAATTACCAATGACTAAGTAGAAAGCCTTGATTTATACTTTAGTCAAACCAACCGATAGAATCAAATGCTTTTGTTTGTCAAAATGATAAATGAAAGTGATTAAAACTTTTGACACCAAGTTGTAGGGATACCATAAATGGCAGGAATGACGCTTGAGCAGCTAAAAATCTTTATGGCTGTGTCGCAGCACTTACACTTTACTCGCGCGGCAGAGGAGCTTTATATTACACAACCTGCCGTCAGTGCGGCAATCCACAACTTAGAGCAAGAATACGGTGTGAAACTATTCCATCGGATTGGCCGCCATATTGAGATTGCTGAGGCGGGTAAATTACTGCAAGTGGAAGCACAGAAAATTCTGGATCAAGTTTCCTTAACTGAAAGGGGATTGCGAGAATTAAACAATCTGCAACGGGGTGAATTGAAATTAGGGTCGAGTCTAACAATTGGTAACTATTGGCTACCAAGTAAGATTAGTGCGTTTAAGAGCCAATATCCCGGTATCCAGATTAACTGTAGCCTTGCCAATACAGAAGAGATTTGTCTAGGAACAGCGACAGGACAGTTTGATTTGGGTTTGGTAGAAGGAGATGTGAAGCCAGCGCTTCAGAATACTCTGGAGTACGAAATAGTGGGGAGCGATCGCTTACAAATTGTAGTAGGTCAAAAACACCCTTGGTTTGAGTGGGGAGAAATTGACTTAAGCCAATTGACTCAAACCCTTTGGGTGATGCGCGAACCCGGTTCTGGAACCCAGCAAAGGTTTGAGGAAGCTCTACAAAATTGGGGAATTAATCTCAGTGAACTAAATGTAATTTTAGTATTCAACAGTGGGGAGATGACAAAAGCAGCGATCGAAGATGGTGTTGGTGCAATTGGAATTTCTGAATTGATGGTAAAAAAAGAAATACAACTGGGAACTCTGCGGGCAATTCGAGTGATTGATAATCGAGAGGGCAACGGTGCGATACCTAGGTTGGGCCACACCTACGCAGAAATAGTTCGACCTTTTTTCAAACTCAAGCACCGTCAGCGTTTTCAAACTGCTCTTTCCAAGGTCTTTGAACAAATGTTGATATCGTCTATGTTATAGGAATTCGATTTGATTCGGAGAATTTATTTGTGTAGAGAGGGAACAGGGAACAGATGTGTACTGAGTTTTTTCAACTCCAGCATAGTTGCCTTTCTTTGGTAAGCTAGTTGAAATTACAGCTAAATTAGTGAACTATCAAATTAGCTGCTCAGTTTTCCAGGGTGAAATTTGCGATGACTGTGAATCTGAAGTCTTTAGATAAAGAAATTCCAGTAGCGGCCGATTCTAAAACCGCTCCTGTGACTCAAGGAACCCGCTACGTTCCTTCGCACAATCGACGGATTCTGTGTATCTTTCCCAAATACAGCCGCTCCTTTGGTACTTTTCATCATGCCTACCCACTCATGGGTAATGTTCGGGCTTTTATGCCACCCCAAGGTATTTTAATTGTCGCTGCTTACTTACCTAAAGAGTGGGAAGTGCGGTTTATTGATGAGAATGTCAAATCAGCAACTAAAGCTGATTATCGATGGGCTGATGTGGTGATTGTAAGTGGAATGCATATCCAAAAACCACAGATTAATCAAATTAATCAACTTGCCCATCAAGCAGGCAAAATCACAGTTGTTGGTGGCCCCTCAGTATCTGGGTGTCCAGAATATTATCCTGATTTTGACATTTTACATTTGGGTGAGTTGGGAGATGCAAGCGATCGCATGATCGAGTATCTAGACCAAAACTCTCAACGTCCCCAAAAGCAAATTCGGTTTGAAACTAAGGAACGTTTACCCTTAACCGAGTTTCCCACCCCAGCTTATCATTTGCTGAATATCAATGATTATTTCCTAGCAAATGTGCAGTTTTCCAGTGGTTGCCCTTATCGCTGCGAGTTTTGTGATATTCCCGAACTCTATGGCAACAGTCCCCGAATGAAAACACCAGAGCAAGTAGTTGCAGAGTTAGATGCAATGCTGCAATCTGGCAATTTGGGGGCAGTCTATTTTGTCGATGATAACTTTGTTGGCGATCGCCGCGCTGCCATGAAGTTACTTCCTCATCTGATTGACTGGCAAAAACGCAATGGCTACCCCATCCAGTTTGCCTGTGAAGCAACGCTCAACCTAGCTCAAAGTCCAAAACTGCTAGAGATGATGCGCGAAGCTTATTTCTGCACAATCTTTTGTGGCATCGAAACACCTGAACCCAATGCTCTCCACGCTATTTCTAAAGACCAAAATCTGAGTATGCCAATCTTAAAAGCAATTCAGGTTTTAAATAGCTATGGCATGGAAGTGGTATCAGGAATCATCATCGGCTTAGATACAGATACACCAGAAACAGCAGACCGAATTATCGAATTTATTCGGGCATCTCAAATTCCAATGTTGACAATTAATCTACTTCATGCATTACCGAGAACTCCTTTATGGCGGAGGTTGGAAGCAGAAGGACGACTTCTCTTTGATGAAAACCGCGAATCAAATGTTGAGTTTTTGATGCCTTACGAGCAAGTTATTGAGATGTGGCGGCGCTGCATCACAACTGCTTATGAGCCGGAATTTTTATATCAGCGATTTGCCTACAACATGGAACACACCTATCCAAATCGCATTGAAGTTCCTAACAGCCCATCTCGGACTTCTGGGGCTAATATTCGTAAAGGTTTAACTTATTTAGCTAATATTTTGCTGCGAATAGGCATATTTAGTAACTATCGTCAAACCTTCTGGAAAATGGCCAAGCCAGCACTGAAAGCAGGTAATATTGAAAACTTAATTCACGTTGGACTTGTCGGACACCATTTGATTAAGTTTGCCCAAGATTGCGCCAAAAATGAAGAATCGGCTTCGTTCTATTCCCAGAAAATTCTTACCAAAGTTCGTAGCTAAATTGACACTTTCCGGGCTTCAGGCACGGTGATTATTGAATCTAAGACATAACTCAATATGCTTGGGGTAAGAAGAATAGGGGAGCAATGCGATTTTGTGAGGTCTGGTCAAAAACAAGCGATGCCTGCGGCGGGCTACGCCTACGCTAAAAATTATATTTAGGTACAAGGTGATTTTATTTGCAAATAAAATACTGATTTACATGAGAATTAATCTTGATGAGATATCTCACAAAGATTGCTAGCAAGTCATTTGACGATTATGTTTAAAAATATCTGCAATCAGTTTTTTATACTGAGTATTAATTATGGCAAAAATAAATTAAAGACAGGGTTAAAGTATAAAATTTATCAAGCAGTTTGGGGTTTGATAAAGGAATTAAAGATAGAACCACAAAAATTATCCCAACTTTCAGCTATCCATTGACAACGCAGATGTAAGATAATTTCTGCATTTTCTTTCAACCAAAATTTACTATTACCCTTGATTCTTAAGTTGACAACTTGACGGATTAAACTCTCAATTGCCCCACTACCTATTGGTAGTTTTTGGTCTAGTATCTTAGCGTAATTTAAACGCCTTTCACGATAGGCACGTAAAAGGTAATTTCTCTGTACTACCATCGTTTTACAACGTTCTCCCGTAGCTTCAAAGATAAATTCATCCATCTGCCTAATTATGGTCATTGCATGACTTTTTTTGAGAGTTCTCCGTGCTTTTTTAAACCAATTATTCCGCTCCTTATCATCACTAAATGCTACATCAGCAAATTTCTGTAGCCGCTCAGTAACATGGTAAAAATCAAATAATTGATAAGTTGCATCGGGAGATTTCAACTTCTTTAAAAGAGGGGGAATATGCTTCCAAATCCATTCAGCACCGTCAGCAACTAATAAAACTTGTTTTGCTTGACTAATTCCCAAACTAATCAGATGCATTTCTAAAATTGGTAAAAAGCCTTTATAGTCTTCATAAGTGCCATCATTTACAATCTTTATTTCGCCATTTTTAACTTTTTTACCCTGTTCATCAACCACATAAATTGTTAATAATTTTGGCTCAACCCATTCCCCTGTAAAGCCGTGCTTGTTTGTTTTGGAATTTTTTCTACCTTTTTTATTAATCCTAATTTTACTCCTGCCGCCATCTACAGCAATTACAACTCTCTGGTCTTTAAGTATATTCCCATCAGGTAATTTACTTTGTTGCAAGTTAGATATTTTAGTTTGACGTAAATCAATGCCGATTTGACCAAATTTATATGTCAATCGTTCAATTCGTTTAAGACTAATATTAATTCCCCAATCGCCCAAAATTGTATGTGCAGCTTCAAAAGAACTAGCTATGGCACCATATTTTGCAATATCTGACCAAACTAGCGGAGTCAAGCCTTCTGACATTCCTAACCATTTTAACAAGGGGCAGAATCCAACATTAGTAGATTTATTTTTCGCTTTTTTTTCATTTTTTTGAACAACGTATGCTAATTTAAGATTTACTACAATATTACCTACTGTTAATATTTCCCTCTTCGTATAACCGTGTCTTTGCGTGTCGGTATGCCACCAACCTTTGGTTTGATTAATTGCTGTTTTATGAGCTGACTCTGATTGAGAAAGCTTATGCAATAATATGGCAATACATTGACCCGCTAAAACTAACGCAGCCTGTCTAATTTTTTCTTCTCTTTCTTTAACTATTCTTCCAGACCATTCCTCGATATTTTTAAAATCTAAAAATTTTGTAACATCCTCTTGGAAATCTGATAATGAATCGGCGAAATTTAGATTCGCAGATATGTTTTTTTCCATAAAGGTAGATACTTCCTATTTCAAAACTATTCCTGAAAGGAAATTTTACCTTTTTCTAGTCGCAACAATCTACAGAAATCTCGTTTTTGGTACAGGTTGTATTCTAGTTAATCTTACTAAGATTATTGTACTAAATATTTGCCTAATACGTAAGAAGTGATTAGCGATCGCTTGTTTTTGACCAGACCTCACAAAATCGCATTGCTCCCGAAGAATAGTAGGTTGGGTTGAGCAACAGCGAAACCCAACAAAGCCTTGATAATGTTGGGTTTCGTTTCTCAACACAACCTACGCCAGTTTTAGTTTTTAGCCTTAACCCAACCGTATTGAGACATAACTTGCTTACAGCTATTTTCAGGTAAATAGACCACGCGGTAGGGGCGCAAAGTAGGGTGTTGACTTTGATAAAATTTGGTGATTTTCGGTTCATGCTATTTTTGTGAGAGTGAAAAATCTCTCTCCTGTCATTGCGAACGCGAGTGCGTCTCGAAGAGAAGCAATCCCAGGCGATTGCTTCGCTCCTTCACAATGACAGTTATTCTCTCATTAGAAAATAAAAACTGGGATGCACCCAGTTAACTTTATTAATGGCACTTTTTCGGAATTGCCATTTTTACTTTTGTAGCTTTATCCATCACGGAATAAAGAAGATGAATGGCAAACCAACTAAAGAAATACATATAAATCTTTCGGATGAATTGAAGAAGCAGTTTCATGCTACTTGCGTTATGCAAGGGAAAAACATGAATCAGGTAGTAATTGAGCTAATCCAGCAATGGTTAAAAACTAATTAACTTTCCTCAAATGATGACAAAGGAGTTGTAATTTATGAGTGATAAAAGTAATTTTTGGAGTAGCTTACCAGGTATTATTGGGGCTTTATTAGGAAGCGGAGGTTTAGTGGCATTGATTCAAGTTTTTGGTTTCTCAAAACCTGGTACTACAACCCTACCTGAGCCGTTAGAAGTTTATGCTGATTCTACTAAAGGTACTAAATATACTAATAAAGAAGGTAAATCTGTAACAATAAATTTTTCTGCTAAGGGGAAATGGTTAGCAATTCCTGAGAATGTATCTAATGTTTCTGACGATGCTAAAGGTTATTTATCGCCAAAAGGTGTTCCCAATTTTAAACCTAGTGAGACACCGTGTACAGCACCACTAGGAGCCTTAATAGTTAGGGGAAAGGATGATACATGCATAGCAGCTTATGGCGACCAAGGAAATTTTGATTTAGAACCACAAGAAACTGTTTACTTTCTCATGAATGATGTTATAGGTTTGTATGAAGATAACAGAGGTTCTATAAAAGTTAGTTTGTCTATATCAAAAAACTAAAAGATAGTATAGGCGTAATGCTGTAGAGTTCTATAATGCAGATGACGCCTACTTTTATCGGCACGAGATGGACTCATCCAAAAGATGCTGCACGCCAGGTTTGCGTGCTTACCAATGGATGATAAAGGTGGATCGCCAGGCTCGGTTGCTCAATCAAGATCAGCTACGCGCATTACCCTGCGATCGCCTCTTCTGTAGTCACGATGCTGTCGAGTTCAAAGCGTTCCCTGACCAATCTAGCGCTCAAAACTATAAAGTTCATCAATAAAAATCTATAACTTTAGATAGATGTGGTAATTTGCAGTGTTAGGAACATTCAAAAACTACATCAAATCCAAGTTCATCTATGACCACAAAGCCTTGGGATGCTCAACTTGCTTACTGGCTAGTTCGACCTCTAAAAAACAGTTGGGTAAACCCCAATCATCTCACCACAGTCCGACTTGTAACTGGGTTGGCGGCTGCCGTAGCGATTGCAGTTGGCGATGCCATTTGGGCTAACATTGGGGCAGGGCTATTTGCTTTATCCAACTTTCTAGATCACACAGATGGTGAATTAGCCCGTTTGAGTGGGAAAAGCAGCAAATGGGGACATCAGTATGACCTTGCTAGTGATGCCATCATCCACATCCTTTTGTTTGTGTGTATTGGATATGGTCTGAGGGAGGGAAAATTTGGTTGGTGGGCATTGTTAATGGGGATAGTATCTGGCGTGTCTGTTGCTTGCATCTTTCATTTGCGAAACGAAATGGAACAGCGTTTAGGTAAAAACGCCAGCCGTCAACCAAATTTCGCCGGGTTTGATGTTGAAGACATATTGTATTTGTTTCCCATAGTTACCTTACTAGATGGACTAGAGCCGTTACTAATGGCAGCGACAATTGGTGCACCAGCCTTTGCTATGTGGGTAATTTGGCAATTTCGCGCCCTCCCGCAGGCTGAATCAAACTAATATAACGGCACATTGGGCAGAAAGCTAAAAAGCTTGTTTTTTTTAGCTTTAGGGAATGCGATGTTTATCAAAACGCCTTACATCCCCACCCTACAGAGGGATGGGGATGTAAGGCGGCGATTGACGATTGCATCTGTAAACAATTTTTACCGCAGGTAAGACAGAGAACAGATGTATGAGAAATGAGCTATTTCTTATTAATTGATGCGAGGGTTTTAATATAATCTCTAAGTATTTCCGCCATAGATAGCTGTTTTTTCTCTGAGTATTCCTTGATAATCTGATACTCTTCTTCAGTCACATTAAACTGCATTTTTCTTTGTCTAGCCACTTGATACACTCCAATTAATACTCTATAATC
>NNBU01000891.1_pt1 | contig 46314 bp, 49 predicted proteins | sample 1173781 | NCBI WGS metagenome assembly NNBU01 (sample SAMN07173937, study PRJNA388173) | plant metagenome | biome: Plant school; feature: Soil; material: Symbiotic tissue of Blasia pusilla L.; isolation source: symbiotic tissue sample KVJ2 | host: Blasia pusilla | place: Norway: Troms, Kvaloya...
CGCTCAGCCATTCACTGCTGATGCGGGGTCGTGGCAGAGATTTGAGCAAGGCCGGCAATACGATATCCTTCAAGCGACGTGCAAGTTGCCGGAACCACTGACTGAGAAAGCTGACACGCACCTGAACGTGACCTTCTGGTCGCTCTCCCCGCCCCTTTGACCTTGTTTCGCGTCTGGTGATGAATTGGAGCAAGCTGCTGCTCATCTCGCTTGACACGGATGTTATCGATAACATAATGTCCTTATCAACATCGCTTTGGGAGGAGCATATGGAGGACGGACCACTTCTGGCGTTTCAGAACGTCTCGAAGGAATTCGGGGGCACCAAGGCCCTCACCGACGTGTCGATCGATCTCCACAAGGGCGAGATCCTGGCGCTTCTGGGCGAAAACGGCGCCGGCAAGTCGACGCTGATCAAGACACTGGCCGGGATCTACAGGCCGGATGGAGGCCAGATCCAGTTTCGTGGCCAGCCCTATAATCACCGCCCGCCCAAGCCCAATACCCGCCAGTCGGTCGCCTTCATCCATCAGGATCTCGGCCTGATCGAATGGATGACGGTCAGCGAAAATGTCGGCCTCGCCCAGGGCTTTTCGATGCGCAATCGATTGATCGACTGGGGTGGCACGGAGCGTCGCACGGCCGAGGCCCTGAAGCTCGTCGGCTGCGACTTCGATCCCTCGACCCGCGTCCAGGATTTGACGCGAACGGAGAAATCGCTGGTCGCGATTGCCCGGGCGCTTGCGGTCGAAGCCGATGTTCTGGTGCTGGACGAGCCGACGGCGAGCCTTCCGGCTGATGAGGTGGAGCGCCTGTTCAAGGCCATCCGCCCCCTGAAGGAGCGCGGTGTGGCAATGATCTATGTCTCGCATCGCCTTGATGAAATCTTCCGCATCGCCGACCGTGTCGCCGTGCTGCGCGACGGACGGCTTGTTGGCCAGTCCCGCGTTCAGGACACCAATTCCGACGAACTGATCCGGATGATTGTCGGCCGCAAGGCAGACCAGATGTTCGCCAAGGCCGAAAGTGTCGCGGGTGCCCCGCTGGTGACCGTGCGGAATCTGAACTGCCGGGGCGCCGGTCCCGTCTCCTTCGATCTGCGAAAAGGCGAGTTGCTCGGCCTTGTCGGCTTGCGTGGTGCCGGCCAGGAACTGGTCGGGCGTGCGTTGTTCGGTGCCGAGCCTTCCACCGGAAAGGTCGAGATCCACGGCGTGGCCCCGGACTTGACGGACACCGTTTCGGCCGTCCGCTCGGGGATTGGGCTGATTGCCCGTGACCGCACGGAGGAATCTGTTGCGATGGCGCTCAGTCTGCGGGAAAACACATTCATCAACCCGAAAGCTTCGGGTCGCTCGCTCTTCGATTTCATGTCGCACAAGCGTGAGGCGGAGCTGGCCTATGCGCTCGGCGAAACAGTGGGGCTGCGCCCCAATGATCAGTCTCTTGCGATCGAGGCCTTGTCAGGCGGCAACCAGCAGAAGGTCGTGGTCGGCCGCTGGCTGTCGACCGGGCGCAAGCTGCTGATCGCCGAAGACCCGACCGCCGGTGTTGATGTCGGCGCCAAGGCCGATATCTACCGCCTGATCGCGAGGGCTGTCGAAGAAGGGCTGGCGGTGCTCGTCATCTCCACCGACTTCGAGGAAATCGCCCATATCTGCCATCGCGCGCTCGTCTTTTCCCGTGGACAGATCGTCCGGGAACTGAGCGGTGCTGCCCTTACAACCACGGCCGTCATTGCCGCAGCCTCCGCTTCCGAAGCGGCCTGATCGGGAGATTTGCCCATGAATTCGATCCAATCCACCGCCCTTGAGCCGACCAAGGCTGAGATGAAGGGCATGAGCACGACCGACAAGTGGCTGAGGCTCACGCCTGTCTACGGTCTTGTCATCCTGACCGTGCTGCTCATCCTGTTTTTCTCGCTGCTTTTGCCGGATACCTTCCCGACCGTCCTGAACCTGCGCTCCATCGTCGCCAACAAGACGATCATCGCGATCCTGTCGCTTGCCGCGATGATCCCGATGGCCGCCGGCCGCATCGACCTCACCATCGGTTATGGCATCGTGCTCTGGCACATCCTCGCGATCAGCCTGCAGACCATGTACGGCTTCCCCTGGCCGGTCGCCGTGCTGGTCGTGCTCTTGCTCGGAGCTGCCACCGGGTTTCTCAACGGCGTCCTCGTCGAGGTGGCGAAGATCGACAGCTTCATTGCGACGCTCGGCACCGGCACGGTGATCTATGCGCTGGCACTCTGGCACACCGGCGGCCGTCAGATGATCGGCGTCCTGCCCGACGGCTTCTACGCCCTGAACGGCACCATGCTGTTCGGTCTACCCATCACCGGCTTCTATGTGCTGGCGCTTGCCATCGTCATGTGGATCATTCTCGAATACACGCCGATCGGCCGATACGTTTATGCGATCGGCGCCAATCCGAAGGCAGCGGCCCTCAACGGCATTCCGGTCCGCCGCTTTGTCATCGCCGCCTTCATCGTTTCGGGCACGCTGTCAGCAGTCGCCGGCGTCCTGCTCGCCTCGAAACTGCGCATCGGCCAGGCAAGCGTCGGTCTTGAATATCTGCTGCCCGCGCTCGTCGGTGCCTTTCTCGGCTCGACCACGATCAAGCCCGGCCGCGTCAACGTCTGGGGCACGATGACCGGTGTGATCATTCTGGCTGTCGGTATTGCCGGCATCCAGCAGCTCGGCGGCTCCTTCTTCGTCGAGCCGCTGTTCAACGGCGTCACGCTTTTGATTGCCATCGGCATTGCCGGCTACGCCCAGCGCCGCCGCGGGATTGCCCGCGCCGACATGAAGCCGGCCCCTACCCCAGTCCAGACTGCCAAACCGGAATAAAAGACACGTTCAACCAGAGTTTCATTGGGAGGAGACCATCATGAAACGCAGAGACTTCCTGACCATCACAGCAGCCACCGTCATCGCCATTCTGGCCGCCGGTCCGGTGTTGGCCGACGCCCTGTCGGATTCCCAGGCCATTGTCGATAAATATGCCAGCAAGGTCGATAAGTGGGACGGCCCGACCACCGGTCCCAAGGCGCAAGAGGGCAAGTCCATCGTCGTCGTTGCCGCCGACATGAAGAATGGCGGCATCCTTGGCGTTACCACCGGTATCCAGGAAGCCGCAGCCGCGATCGGCTGGACGGTCACCGTGATTGACAGTGCCGGTTCGATCGATGGCCGCACCGCCGCCTTCGGCCAGGCGATGACGCTGAAGCCGAGCGGTATCATCATCAACGGCTTCGATGCCGTTGAGCAAAAGCCTGCGATGGAAGCAGCCAAAGCCGCTGGTATCCCGATGGTATCCTGGCACGCGGCACCTGCTGTCGGTCCGGTTCCCGAAGTTGGCGTCTTCGCCAATGTCACCACCGACGCCATGGAAGTTTCCAAGTCGGCCGCCAACTGGGCCTATGTCGATGCAGGCGGCAAGCCGGGTGTCATCATCTTCACCGACTCCACCTATGCGATCGCCATCGCCAAGGCTGACCGGATGAAGGAAGAGATCGAAAAGCTCGGAGGCACCGTGCTTGAATATGTCGACACACCGATTGCCGAGACCTCGCAGCGCATGCCGCAGCTCACCACGACGCTTCTCCAGAAGTACGGCGAGAAGTGGACGCATTCGCTCGCCATCAACGACATCTATTTCGACTTCATGGGCCCGTCGCTCGCAGCCGCCGGCATTGCCGGTGACGGCGCGCCGAAGAGTGTCGCCGCCGGTGACGGTTCGGAGGGCGCCTATCAGCGCATCCGCGCCAAGCAGTTCCAGGCCGTCACGGTTGCTGAGCCTTTGAACCTGCAGGGCTGGCAGCTGATCGACGAACTAAACCGCGCGCTGGCCGGTGAACAGTGGTCCGGCTACGTCTCGCCATTGCATGTCGTCACCACGGCAAATGTCGAATTCGATGGCGGTCCGAAGAACACGTTCGACCCTGACAATGGCTACCGCGATGCCTACAAGGCGATCTGGGGCAAGTGATCGACAGGTGTTCTGACAAAAAAGAGGCGCGGGCTGGTCCCGCGCCTTTGTCGTTTCGGATGGTGTTGGTTGAGATCTTTGGAGCCGACAGGGCGTTCGGTCAGCGCGTGCTTTCGCGCACGATCAGTTCCGGTTTGATCAGCACGTCGCCGACATCTTCTTTGCCATCGAGAATGTCGATCAGCAGTGCGCCGGTACGGCGACCAATTTCACGGGCATGCGCGTCAATGGTCGTAAGCGTTGGCACGCAGATACTGCCGATTTCATAGGCGCCGAAACCGCCAATGGCGATCTGATCGGGAACGCAAATGCCCCGACGCTGGCATTCGGTCAGCGCGCCATAGGCCGAGAGATCCGAGACGCAGATGACGGCTTCCGTATCGGCATATTCGGCCAGCAGCCGCGCCATGGCGTTTGCGCCCTCGCGCATGGAAATCGGCGGCGGGCCGGCCGCAATCAGCCGCGACGTATCAAGCCCATGTGCCTTCATGGCTTCAAGAAAGCCGTGTCGGCGGTCGCTGCCGCGCGTGTCACGCCCGACATCACCGCCGATAAAGGCGATCCGGCTGTAACCCATACGGACGAAATGGTCGACCATGTCGCGGACCACACCGGCATTGGAAAAGCCGACGAAATGGCCGATCGCGTCTACCGGCGAGTCCCAGGTCTCGATGACGGGGATGTGGGCGTTTTCCAGCAGTTTTCGGGCGCGCGGCGTGTGCTTGCCGCCGGTGACGACAATGCCTTGAGGTTTACGCCGCAGCAGCTGCTCGATCAGTCGCTCTTCTTCCGCCATGTCGTAATTGGTGTAGCCGAGCAGGATCTGCATGTTGCGAGTGGCCAGCGTCTCGGAGAGCCCACCGACGGTATCGGCGAAGTTGGCGTTATTGAGCGAAGGAATGGTGACGGCGATAAAATCGGTTTTTTGAGAGCGCAGGTTCGATGCGGTAGAATCGAAGACGTAGCCGAGCTCCTCTGCCGCCTGCAGAATGGCTTCCCGGGTCTCCTTGCTGATCAGGCTGTCCGTTTTGAAGGCGCGCGAGACCGTCATGGGTGACACACCGGTCACCCGCGCAATATCCGCCATGGTTGGTGGCTTGCGAATCTGGCTCATATCCGCCCTTTGTTATCGATATCAGGGCACTACAGCCTGTTTGCTTCACCAATGCAAGAAGGGAGACCTAGTCATCCCCATGCGGCGGTTTATGGCCCGCATGGGGATGCTTGATTCAGAGTGTGAACTCGTTGGCGAGCGTCACATGGTGATGGATCCGCCCGTCGAAGAAGCGGGCAAGCACGCTTTCGGTCGCAGCCCTGGCTTGGGTGCGCACGGGGCTCGCAAGGGCTGCGTCGACGGCGGCCAGATCCGGGTAGTTGATCGCCAGGATCATCGGATATTCGGGCGCGCCATCGTCGCGGGCCTCGGCAAAGGACACCCTGACATCGAGTGCGCCCGGAAACTCTTTCCAGCGCGGCAGGATCTCCGCCATCACGGCGGCCCGGAAGGCCTCCGTCTGGCCGGGTTTGATGGTCCCTTCGAACAGGGCATAACGTGTGATCATGGCTCCAGCTTGCTCCTCGCTCCCTTGAAAAATTCCATCAGCGCTGCCTGATCCTCGCCACCAAGGCCGGCCGCCGTCAGCATGCGATGCACCTCTGCGCAGACGGCCGTCAGCGGCATCGCCGTATTCGTGCGGCGCGCGAGATCCTGGGCGCCGTTCAGGTCCTTGACCATGTTGTCGATGCGGCCGGTGCGGCGATAATCGCGGGCGACGTAGCGCGGCATGTATTCCTGAAGGATCGCGCTATCGGCACGTCCACCCTTCAGCGCCTGCGGGATCTTGGCGGCATCGACGCCGGCATCGAGCGCCAGTTGTGTGGCTTCCGCGACCGCGAGGAAGTTCAAACCGCAGAGCACCTGGTTGATCAGCTTGGTCGTCTGGCCGGCGCCAACCGGGCCCATATGGGTGTAGTTGCTGGCGACATGTTTCAGCACGACATGGGCATCCGCCACGTCCTTCTCGCTGCCGCCGGCCATCAGCGTGAGCTCGCCGGTGAGCGCCTTGGGTGCCCCGCCAGAAAGCGGGCTGTCGACCCACCTGAGGCCACGTTCGGCCGCCTCCGCCGCAATTTCCTTGGTCGCCTCCGGATCGATCGAGGACATGTCGATGATCAATGTGCCAGGACGCGCACCGTCGGCGACGCCGCCTTTGCCGAGCACGGCTGCATGCACGATCTTCGGGGCGTTGAGGCTCAGAATGACATAGTCGGAGACGGCGGCTGCCTCTGCGGCCGAGGCTGCGGATGTCGCCCCAAGGGCGGTCAGCGCTGCCACCTTCTCCGGATCGAGATCAAAGACGACAAGCGCATTGCCGGTCTTCACCAGCCGCGTACCGATGGCGCCACCCATGGCGCCAGCCCCGATCAAGGCGATCTTCAGGGTCATGTGCGATCCTCCAACAATTGCGTCATGGTATGGGCCACGAGATCAAGCAGCGGCGTTGCGATATCCAGCGTGATCGCGTTCTCGTCTGCACCGGGCGGTTCAAGTGCCGCAAACTGGCTGTCGAGCAGCGAGGTCGGCATGAAATGTCCGGGCCTTTTCATCATGCGTTCTGCGATCAGTGCCCGGCTGCCGGCACAATGGATGAAGGTAACGTGCCCGCCCGCAGTCTTTCGGATCAGATCGCGATAGGCGCGTTTCAGAGCCGAACAGCCAATCAGGATCGTGCCTGGATGTCCTACAAGCGTTTCGCCGATTTTTGTCAGCCAGGGCCAGCGATCGTCGTCGGTCAGTGCAATGCCGGCACTCATCCTGGCGATGTTCTCGGGCGAATGCAGATCGTCCCCGTCGATGTAAGGCGCGCCCATGGCGGTGCCGAGCGCTGCCCCGACTGACGACTTGCCACTTCCGGCCACACCCATCACGATGATCTTGCGGTTCCTCACCATCTCACAGCGAGACCGTGATGCCGCCGTCAACATAAAGGATATGCCCGTTGACGAAGGTGGAGGCATCGGACGACAGGAAGATGCAGGCACCGACCAGCTCTTCGACCTTGCCCCAGCGACCGGCGGGCGTGCGCTTTTGCAGCCAGGCGGAAAACTCCGGATCAGCAACGAGCGCGGCATTCAGCGGCGTGTCGAAATAGCCCGGCGCAATCGCATTGCATTGCAGCCCGTATTTTGCCCAGTCGGTCGCCATGCCCTTGGTCAGGTTTCCGACGGCACCCTTGGTTGCCGTATAGGGCGCAATTGACGGACGGGCCAGCGCCGTCTGGACGCTCGCAATATTAATGATCTTGCCGCGACCGCGCTTGATCATGTGACGGGCTGCGGCCTGGCCCACATTGAAGACGCTGGAGATATTGGTTTTCAGCAGACGCTCGAACGCGTCCTCGGGAAACTCCTCGAGCGGTCCGCGATGCTGCATGCCGGCATTGTTGACGAGGATATCGATCGCGCCGTGTTCGGCCTCAAACCCGTCGATTGCATGGCGGGCGGCCGCATGATGGGTGACGTCGAAAGTCAGGATCTGGACGGGTTTTGCAAACTGCGAGGCTGCCTCGGCAAGTTTGGCCGGATCGCGGCCGTTGAGCACGATCTCAGCGCCTGCGTCGCTGAGCCCCTTGGCGAGTGCGAGGCCGATGCCCTGTGACGAGCCGGTGACCAGCGCACGACGACCATTCAGATCGAAAAGTTTGAGCGACATGGTTTCCTCCACATTTTGTCTCGACAACAGCCTTTGATCGCGTTTATGTTATCGATAACATAAACTGTCAAGACAATTCCATGGGAGGAGACGACAATGGCGAAACCCGGCATCCTGCAGGTGGGGCCTTATCCGCAATGGGACGAGGAGCCGTTGAACGAAGCCCTTGCCGTGCATCGCTATTTCGCGGCCGAAGACAAGGCCGGTTTCCTTTCCAAGGTCGGACCTGAGATCCGGGGAATTGCGACCCGTGGCGAGCTCGGCGCCAACAGGGCGATGATCGAAGCCTGCCCGAATCTGGAGATCATTTCCGTCTATGGCGTCGGTTATGATGCCGTCGATCTCGCCGCCTGCCGCGAGCGCGGCATTCGCGTCACCAACACGCCTGACGTCCTGACCAATGATGTCGCCGATCTCGGCGTCGCCATGATGCTCTGCCAGTCGCGCGGCATGATTGGCGCCGAAACCTGGGTGAAGGACGGCAGCTGGGCCGCAAAGGGCCTTTATCCGCTCAAGCGCCGCGTCTGGGGTCGTCGCGCCGGCGTGCTCGGTCTTGGCCGCATCGGCTTCGAGGTTGCCAAGCGCCTGAAGGGGTTCGACATGGAGATCGCCTATAGCGATGTCGGCCCGAAGTCGTTTGCGGAGGGCATGGAGTTCATCGCCGATCCGGTCAAGCTTGCCGAACGCTCCGACTTCCTCTTCGTCACGCTTGCCGCCTCCGCCGACACGCGTCACATCGTCGGGCGCGATGTGATTGCCGCACTCGGGGCTGAGGGCATGTTGATCAACATTTCCCGCGCTTCGAACATCGATGAAGAGGCCCTTCTGGAGGCCCTCGAAAACAGGACTCTGGGGTCGGCCGCACTCGACGTTTTCGAAGGTGAACCGAAGCTCAATCCGCGCTTCCTGAAACTCGACAATGTGCTTGTGCAGCCACACCACGCGTCTGGCACGATCGAGACCCGCCAGGCGATGGGCAAGCTTGTACGTGACAACCTGACCGCCCATTTCGCCGGCAATCCCCTGCCGACGCCTGTTCTGTAAGGATCTGTCAGATGAAAGCCATCGTCGCCCACGCCGCCAAGGATGTCCGCATCGAGGAAACCTCTGACACTGCCCCTGGACCGGGTGAAGTCCGCCTGCGGCTCGCCACCGGCGGGATCTGCGGAAGTGACCTGCATTACTACAATCATGGCGGCTTTGGTGCGGTGCGCCTGAAGGAGCCGATGATCCTTGGCCACGAGGTCTCGGCCGTGGTCGAGGAGCTTGGCGCCGGCGTGACGGGGCTTGAGGTCGGCCAGCTGGTCGCTGTCTCCCCGTCCCGGCCCTGCCGCAGCTGCCGTTATTGTGAGGCCGGCCTGCACAATCAGTGCCTCAACATGCGCTTCTACGGCAGCGCCATGCCCTTCCCCCATATCCAGGGGGCCTTTCGCGAAAGCCTGGTGGCCGATGCCATCCAGTGCGTCGCGGCCGATGGGCTTTCGGCCGGTGAAGCGGCCATGGCCGAACCGCTGGCAGTAACGCTGCATGCGACGCGCCGTGCGGGCGAGATGCTGGGCAAACGCGTGCTCGTCACGGGCTGCGGTCCGATCGGTGTCCTGTCGATCTTGTCTGCCAGACGGGCGGGCGCGAAGGAAATCGTCGCCACGGACCTCTCGGATTTCACGCTTGCCATGGCAAAGGCTGCCGGAGTCGACCGAGTGATCAATACCAGCGATGAGCCGGAAGTGCTGGCGGCCTATTCGGCCGACAAGGGCACGTTCGACGTTCTTTATGAATGCTCAGGCGCTGCGGCAGCACTTGCCGGCGGGATTGCGGCGCTCCGCCCGCGCGGCGTCATCGTCCAGCTCGGCCTCGGCGGAGACATGAGCCTGCCGATGATGGCGATCACCGCCAAGGAACTGGAGCTGCGCGGCTCCTTCCGCTTCCACGAGGAGTTTGCGACAGGTGTCGAGCTGATGCGCAAGGGCCTGATCGACGTGAAGCCGCTGATCACCCATACCGTGCCGCTATCGGATGCCATCTCGGCCTTCGAGATCGCTTCGGATCGCAGCCGGGCGATGAAGGCGCAGATCACCTTTTCGGCGGCGTGATCAAGGACTGATATTAATCGAGGCGGCGGAAGCTGGTTGCTCCGCCGCCTCGCCATCGTCTGATCGTCGAGTTCAGACGGCTTCCGCGCCGATCGCAGCCAGTGCTGCCTTTGCGACCTCTTCGTCCTGCTCGCCCGAGCCGGAACCGACGCCAATGGCGCCGACAAGCACGCCCTTGATGCGGATCGGAAGTCCGCCTTTGAGGCCCGTCACCGCGCCTTGCGTGGCACCGGCCAGCAGCAGCCGGGCGTGTTCGGGAATGCTGGCGCTCGGGCCATTGATCGAGGCTGCTGTGCGGGCCTTGGCCAGCGCACTTTTCAAAGAAAGAAAGCGCGACCCGCTCATTCGGAAGGAGCTTAGGACCACCCCGCTCGGATCGACGATGACGATACATTGGGGCTGGCTCATGCCGGATGCCGCCTCGATTGCGGCGGACTGCATTGCCAGCACGCCGGCATCCGTCAGGCGGGCGCTTTCCTGTGTGAAGCTCATGGGATTGTCTCCTGCTTGCGACGAAACTGCTTTATGTTATCGATATCAGACCATGTACGCATGCGGGAGGCAATCGCAATGGCATTCTTCGAGGTCGTCGATCCGATCTTTTCCACCTATGTGCTCGGCAATGCGCCGGTCAAGGAAATCGCGACCGGCTTCGACTGGGTCGAAGGTCCGGTCTGGTTCGGTGACCTGAACTGCCTCGTCTTTTCCGACATACCAAACAACCGCATGTATCGCTGGATACCCGATGTCGGCACGAGCGTATTCCGCTCCCCCTCCAATTTCTCGAACGGCAATACCCGCGACCGGCAGGGCCGATTGATCACCTGCGAACATGGTGGGCGGCGTGTGACGCGCACCGAAATTGACGGGTCGATCACCGTCATTGCGGACAGCTTTGAGGGAAAACGGCTGAACTCGCCGAACGACGTCATCGTCGCCTCCGATGGTGCGATCTGGTTCTCCGATCCGCATTACGGCATCTCGATGGATTACGAGGGGACGAAATCGGAGCAGGAACTGCCCTGCAATGTCTACCGCGTCGATCCCGATGGCGCGATGAAAGCTGTCTTGACGGACTTCAACGGCCCGAACGGGCTCTGCTTCAGCCCCGATGAAAAGCGGCTCTACGTCGCCGATACCGGTCGCATCTTCACCCAGGATGCACGACACATCCGCGTCTTTGACGTCGGCTCCGGCTGGGCGCTGTCGGGTGGGGATGTCTTTCATGAGATCGCGCCCGGATGTGCCGACGGCATGCGTGTCGATCAGGATGGCAATCTCTGGTCCTCGGCCGGCGACGGCGTGCATTGCATCGCGCCGGATGGCCGATTGCTCGGAAAGATTCTGGTGCCGCAGACGGTTTCGAATGTCTGCTTCGGCGGACGGCACAAACACGTGCTGTTCATCACCGCCTCGACCAGCGTCTATTCCGTCGCACTCAACCGCCGCGGTTGCTGATCGGCGGCGGCATCCGGGCCCTCCCCTCGCCTGCATTTCAGTGGTCAGTTGCGAATGGTGAACTGAACCCGATCGGCCGGAAAGCGCGTGATCGCATACTGGATCGGCCGGCCCGCCGTGTCGGTGTTCAAGGCGCGGGTGACAAGCACGATGGCGCCAGGCGTCAGTTCCAGGCTTGCGACATCATCCGGCTCGGCATGCACGGCGGAGATCTCGGTGAAATCGCGTAAATAATCGTCAATGCCGAAGCGTGCCAGCGCTTTGGTGATCGAGCCGGTTTCGGCGAAGGCTTCATCGATGCCGGCAAAGCGATCGGCCGGAAACCACATGGTCGAGCGCGAGACGGCGCGTCCGTCGGCCCGGCGCACGCCATCGAGCCGCAGCACGATGTCGCCGGGATTGAGCCCCAGACGCCTCTGCACCTCTACTGAAGCGACCTCGGTCTGCGAGGCCAAAAGCACGCCCTTCAGATCACGCGCCTGATCGCCGATGCCTTCGGTGAAACGCGTCCTGCGGCCGATCGGGAAATCGAACTTGTCGCGCCGCTCGATCATCGTGCCGCGCCCCTGCGAGGCCTTGACGATCCCCTCCTGCGCGAGAGCCGCGAGCGCCGCCCGCACCGTGTGCCGGTTCACCCCGAATTCCTGCGCCAGCACGGTCTCGGCCGGAAGCATCTCCGTCGCGTCATAGAGGCCGGCTGCGATATTGGCCCTGATGCGATCTGAGATCTGCCGCCAGAGCGACACCCCCTTCTGCTTCTGAATCATGCTTTTTCGCCCGCCCCTGTCACACCCTTGTCATGCCCTGCATCTAATCATACAGTAACTTGTATGGTTGTCTATATTAATAGACATTATAAGGATTGTCCATGCACAGAGCTCCGCAGACTGAAATCGCCGGGATACCGGCCCGCAAGCGGATCGTCGATCTGCTCGCCCGCGCCACAAGGTTGGAACTCGAGGTGGCACTCGCCGACCTCGGTGACATCCCCGATCATGCCCTGTTGCGCGGCCCTGAAACCGGCCTCGTTATGATCCGCGGCCGGATCGGCGGCGGCGGTGCGCCCTTCAATCTTGGCGAGGCCACCATGAGCCGCGCCAGCATTCGCCTGGCGGACGGCCGCGTCGGTCATGGCTATAGGCTTGGTACCGATCGCAAGGCGGCAACGCTTGCAGCATTGATCGATGCGCTGGCGCAGGATTCATCCGCGCTCGCCGCATTCGATGCCGGGCTCTTTTCCGACATCACTGAACGCCTCGAAGAAGAGGCGCGCCAGACGCGCGAGGAAACGGCGGCAACGAAGGTGGATTTCTTCACCATGGTCCGGGGAGAAGATTGATGAGCCAGACGACTGAAAGCCTGATCGGCGGCTTTGCCGATCCCGTCTTTGATGCCCAGACGGTCTTCCGCGCCGTGATGGACGGCATGGCCCGCCCAGGCACCATTGGCTCGATCCTGCCGCATGTGGCGCCTCCTTCCCCGCTCGGATCAGCAGCCGGCGCGCTACTGCTCACCCTTTGCGATCATGACACGCCGGTCTGGCTGACCTCATCGCTGTCGAAGTCTGCCCTGCCTGGCTGGATCGGTTTCCACACTGGCGCGCCTCTGACGCCTGAAAAGACCGAAGCGAAATTCGCTTTTGTCGAGGCGGGCTGCCAGCCGCCGTCGCTCGCCCACTTCGCGCTCGGCAGCCAGGATTATCCCGACCGCTCGACGACATTGATCCTCGAAGTACAGAGCTTAGAGGGCGGCCGTCCCCTCGAACTGCGCGGCCCCGGCATTCGCGAGACCGAGACGATCGCGCCGAAGGGCCTGCCTGACACTTTCCTGCGTCAATGGACCGACAACCGGGCCCAGTTCCCGCGCGGGGTCGATGTCGTTTTGACCTGCGGCCGTCAGTTTGCAGCACTTTCGCGCACCACCAAGATCCGCCATCTGGAGGCCTGAGCCATGTATGTTGCCGTCAAGGGTGGCGAAAAGGCCATCGCCAACGCCCATCGCCTGCTCGCCGACCGCCGTCGCGGCGATCGCAATCTCCCTTCGGTCACCATCGACCAGATCGTCGCGCAGCTCGGTCTCTCCGTCGATCGGGTGATGGCCGAGGCCTCGCTCTATGACGTGAAGCTCGCGGCGCTTTCTCTCAAGCAGGCACGCGGCGACATGATCGAGGCGATCTTTCTGCTGCGCGCCTATCGCACCACGCTTCCCCGTTTCGGCACGTCTCTGCCGATCGAGACAGGGTCCATGCGGGTCGAGCGGCGCGTGTCCGCCACCTACAAGGATCTCCCCGGCGGCCAGCTACTTGGGCCAACCTTCGACTATACGCATCGGCTTCTCGATCCGACGCTGCTGGAAGAGGAAGATGTCGTCGGCCCGGAGCTGCGCGAAGATGGCCACGAGCCGGTCACGCGGGTCTCTGACATCCTTGACGGCGAAGGCCTGATCGAGCCGGATGGCGAGATGCCGGAGGATCATCTGGCCGGAGATATTACCCGTGAGCCGATGGAATTTCCCATGCCGCGTGACCTGCGTTTGCAGTCGCTCGCGCGCGGCGACGAAGGTTTTCTGCTGGCACTCGCCTATTCCACCCAACGTGGTTATGGCCGCACCCATCCCTTTGTTGGCGAAATCCGCATGGGTCTGGTCGAGGTGGAATTCGATGTTCCCGAACTCGGCTTTGCCGTCTCGCTCGGCGAGATCCGCGTCACCGAATGCCAGATGGTCAACCAGTTCAAGGGATCGGCCAAGGCGCCGCCGCAGTTTACCCGCGGCTATGGCCTGGTCTTCGGCCAGAGCGAGCGTAAGGCCATGTCGATGTCGCTGGTCGACCGGGCGCTTCGGACGGAAGAATTCGGCGAGGATGTCGTCGCCCCCGCCCAGGACGAGGAATTCGTCATCTCCCATTGCGACAACGTTCAGGCGACTGGCTTCGTCGAGCACCTGAAGCTCCCGCATTACGTCGACTTCCAGGCCGAACTCGATCTCGTCCGCCGCATGCGGGCGAAGCACGAGGCGAGCCGCATTGAACAAACCGATCTGAAGGAGGCCGCAGAATGAACGCGCCGGCTACCGAAACAACAGAACTCGCCACCTACAACTTCGCCTATCTGGACGAACAGACGAAACGCATGATCCGCCGGGCGATCCTCAAAGCGATCGCCATTCCCGGATACCAGGTGCCGTTTGCCAGCCGTGAAATGCCGATGCCCTATGGCTGGGGCACCGGCGGCGTGCAGGTGACCGCTTCGATCATCGGGCCAAATGACACGCTGAAGGTGATCGACCAGGGCGCCGACGACACCACCAACGCCGTCTCGATCCGTGCCTTCTTCCAGAAGGTCGCCGAGGTCGCCGTCACCACCAAGACCAGCGAGGCGACGATCATCCAGACGCGTCACCGCATCCCCGAGGAGAAGCTGAAGGAGGGCCAGGTCCTGGTCTACCAGGTGCCGATCCCGGAACCCTTGCGCTTCCTCGAGCCGCGCGAGACTGAGACGCGCAAGATGCATGCGCTCGAAGAATACGGCCTCATGCATGTGAAGCTCTACGAGGACATCGCCAAACATGGCCGCATTGCCACGACCTATGCCTATCCGGTGAAGGTCGAGGGCCGTTATGTGATGGACCCCTCACCGACCCCGAAGTTCGACAATCCGAAGATGCACATGTCGGAAGCCCTGCAGCTGTTCGGCGCTGGCCGCGAAAAGCGCATCTATGCCGTTCCGCCCTTCACCGACGTCGTCAGCCTCGACTTCGAGGACCATCCCTTTGAGATCCAGAGTTTCGACAAGCCCTGCGCGCTCTGCGGTGCCCACAATGTCTATCTCGACGAGGTGGTGCTCGACGACAAGGGCGGCCGGATGTTCGTCTGCTCGGATACCGACCATTGCGAGACACGTCAGGCCGAGGGCCATGTCGGCGAGATGCTCGCCCAGAAAAAGGAGGCTGCCGAATGAGCGACCAACCGCTTCTGAAAGTTCGCAACCTGTCGAAATTTTACGGCAACCGCATCGGCTGCACCGAGGTCTCCTTCGATCTCTGGCCGGGCGAAGTGCTCGCAATCGTCGGCGAAAGCGGCTCGGGCAAGACGACACTGCTCAACTGCCTGTCGACACGACTGATGCCGACCACCGGCAGCGTCGACTACCACATGCGCGACGGCCAGTACCGCGAGCTCTACCATATGAGCGAGGCCGAGCGCCGCTTCCTGATGCGCACCGACTGGGGCTTCGTCCACCAGAACCCTGCCGATGGCTTGCGCATGACGGTCTCGGCCGGCGCCAATGTCGGCGAGCGCCTGATGGCCGTCGGCGACCGCCATTACGGGCACATCCGCCAGACGGCGACGGAATGGCTGGAACGGGTCGAGATCGGTGTCGACCGCATCGACGACCAGCCGCGCGCCTTTTCCGGTGGCATGCGCCAGCGCCTGCAGATTGCCCGCAATCTCGTCACCGGCCCGCGCCTCGTCTTCATGGATGAGCCAACCGGTGGCCTCGATGTTTCGGTCCAGGCCCGCCTGCTCGATCTGGTGCGTGGGCTCGTCAACGACCTTGGTCTGTCGGCCATCGTTGTCACCCACGACCTCGCGGTCGCCCGGCTTCTGTCCCATCGGATGATGGTGATGAAGGACGGCCATGTGATCGAACACGGTCTGACCGACCGCGTCCTCGACGATCCGCGTGAACCCTATACCCAGCTGCTCGTATCCTCGATCCTGCAGGTGTGACGGAGAAAACCATGCCCACGCCCCTCGTCGTCTCGGACGTCTCAAAAAGCTTCACCATGCACCTGCGTGGCGGACTTCGCCTGCCGGTCGTCTCCAATGTCTCCTTCTCGGTTGCCTCTGGCGAATGTGTCGTGCTCGGCGGCCCCTCGGGCATCGGCAAGAGCTCGATCCTGAAGATGCTCTACGGCAATTACGCCGTCGATGCCGGCCAGATCCTGATCAACAAGGATGGCCGCATCGTCGACGTCGCCTCGGCCGATCCCCGCGCTGTGCTCGAGGTCCGCCGCTCGGCGCTCGGCTATGTCAGCCAGTTCCTGCGCACCGTTCCGCGTGTCTCGACCCTCGACGTGGTTGCAGAACCTCTGGTCGCCCGTGGGGTTTCGGCGGAAGACGCCCGCGCCCGCGCGGCCGAACTTCTGAGCCAGCTGAACCTGCCGCGAGATCTCTGGCAGTTGCCGCCCTCCACCTTTTCCGGCGGCGAACAGCAGCGCGTCAACATCGCCCGCGGCTTCATCACCGACCATGCCATTCTACTCCTGGACGAGCCAACCGCGTCGCTCGATGCGGCCAACCGTGCCGTCGTCGTCGAGATGATCCGCGCCAAGAAGAAAGAAGGTGTGGCCCTCCTCGGCATCTTCCACGACGAGGAAGTTCGAGAGGCTGTTGCCGACCGCATCCTCGATGTTGCTCAGTTTTCGCCGCGAAAGGCCGCCGCATGAGCAAGAAGCTCGGGCTTGAGCCGCTGATCCACCCGGGAGCCAGCGTCAGCAATTGCACGCTTGGCCGTTACACCGAAGTCGGCGAGCGCTGCCGTCTTGATGAGGTGGAGATGGGCGACTATTCCTATATCGAGCGCGATGGCGCGGCCTGGTGTGCCACGATCGGCAAGTTCGCCAACATCGCCGCTGCCGTGCGCATCAATGCCACCAATCATCCGATGTGGCGTGCGACCCTGCACCACTTCACCTATCGGGCCGCCAGCTATTTTAACGGTGCAGTCGACGACCACGACTTCTTCACCTGGCGCCGTGAGAACCGTGTCACCATTGGCCATGACGTTTGGATCGGTCACGGCGCAACCGTGCTGCCGGGCGTGACCGTCGGTGACGGTGCGGTGATCGGCGCGGGCGCAGTCGTCTCAAAGGATGTCGATCCCTATACGATCGTCGGCGGTGTGCCGGCAAAGTTCATTCGCGAGCGCTTTCCCAGGCCCGTTGCCGAGCGCATGCAGGCGCTTGCCTGGTGGGACTGGGATCATGACCGGCTTTTTGCAGCGCTCGAGGATTTTCGCCGTCTCGATGCTGAAGAATTCCTCGCAAAATATGCGGGATAATTTCGAAATTACAGCATCTTAGATAGTTTAACAAATCCTACATAAATCTGACATTCGCGCTTCACGATGATGCGCTAGTGGATAAACATCACCGCAATGAATGACGGCGAAGGACCCACGATGCACTTCCGCTTGGACAACCTCACCCGCCAATTCGGCGCCACCAAGGCCGTCGATTCCGTCTGCATCGAGATCCCGTCTGGCCAGATGGTCGGCGTCATCGGTCGTTCCGGCGCCGGCAAGTCCACCCTGTTGCGCATGATCAACCGTCTCGTCGATCCGACATCCGGCAGCATCCGTTTCGGCGATGTGGAAATCTCGAGCCTGCGCGGTGCGGCACTTCGCAACTGGCAGCGCGACTGTGCCATGATCTTTCAGCAGTTCAATCTGGTTCCGCGTCTCGACGTTCTGACCAATGTCCTGCTTGGCCGTCTCAATCATCGCTCGACGGCACTCTCCATGCTCAACATTTTCTCCCGTGAAGAGCGATTGATGGCGATCGCGGCGCTGGAGCGTCTCGGCATCGAGCAGACCGCGCTTCAGGCAGCCGGCACGCTGTCCGGCGGCCAGCAGCAGCGTGTGGCCATTGCGCGTGCCCTGATGCAGTCGCCGAAGATGGTTCTGGCCGACGAGCCGATCGCCTCGCTCGATCCGCTCAACGCCAAGATCGTCATGGACGCTCTGCGCGACATCAATGAGCGTGAAGGCATCACCGTCATCACCAATCTTCATACGCTGGATACAGCGCGAAATTACTGCGAACGCATCATCGGCATGGCGCGCGGCCGCGTCGTCTTCGACGGATCGCCATCGGACCTGACCGCTGAAGCCGTCCACGAGATCTACGGTGCCGACAGCCACGGCGCCGGTATCGACGAGACCATGACCTCGACCAGCATCACCCTTGCGCATCAGGACAACGACGCCCAGCGCAAGCTCCCATCCCCTGGCCTTCGCCCTCTGGCAGCTGCCGAGGCCTGAGCCACGAAGATCGCTAAGCCCCGCGTTACGGGCGAGCATTCCCAACAGTACCCATCGTTCTCATGAAACAGGAGATAAGCTCATGTTGAAGAAGACCCTGCTTGCCGCCGTTGCTCTCGGCGCTCTCGCTGGCGCGGCCCATGCCGAAGACCTCAAGGAATTCCGCATCGGGATCCTCGGCGGCGAAAACGAAGCCGACCGTCTGCGCAATTACCAGTGCATGACCGAGAAGCTCCCGGCCGTTCTCGGCGTGGAAAAGGTCTCGCTCTTCCCGGCCGCTGACTATGACGGCGTCATCCAGGGCCTGCTTGGCGGCACGCTCGACTATGCCGAACTCGGCGCCTCCGGTTATGCCAAGATCTACCTTGCCAATGCCGATGCCGTTCAGCCGATCCTGACCACCGTCCAGACCGACGGTTCGATGGGCTACTACTCGATCATGGTTGCCCGCAAGGACAGCGGCATGACCAAGGTCACCGACATCAAGGGCAAGAAGCTCGGTTTCGCCGATCCGGACTCCACCTCCGGCTACCTCGTTCCTTCGGTCACCCTGCCGGAAGCGCTCGGCGCCCCGGTCAAGGAATATGTCGCTGAAACCGGCTTCGGCGGTGGTCACGAAAACCTGGTTCTCGAAGTGCTGAAGGGCACGTTCGATGCCGGCACGACCTTCGGCTCCGGCGTGGGTGACTTCAAGGACGGCTACACGTCCGGCAACCTGCGCAAGATGGTCGACAAGGGCATCCTCAACATGGACGATCTGGTCGAACTGTGGAAGTCGCCGCTCATCCCGAACGGTCCGGTCGTCGTGCGCACCTCGATGAACGAAGACATGAAGACCAAGTTCAAGAAGTTCATGATGGACCTGCCGACCTCTGACCCGGCCTGCTTCTCGGCAGTCCAGGGTGGCGAGTTCAAGGGCTTCACCGAAGTCAATGTCGACTTCTACAAGCCGATCATCGACGCTCGCAAGTCGACCATCGGCGGCTGATTTTTGACACCAATCCAAGGAACCGCCGGTCTTCGCCGACCGGCGGTTCTTTCTTGAACGTCACTCTGAAGGGGATCGTCGATGCAACTGTCGACATTGCAGCCGTTGAGCGAGCGGGGCGCTGCCGTCGAGCGCCACTGGCAGGAACTGGCCAGCAAGCGCCGGCTCTATACCGGTCTCGGCATCCTCATCCTGTTCTTTGCCGTGACCGGCTCCGTCTGGTTTGCGAACGAGACGAATTCCGGCAAGTTCTTCGACCGGCTGCCCTATTTCTTCGACTTCATCGGCGAGCTCGTGCCGCGCGATGGCTGGGAAATCTGGCGTGCCCTGTTCGACCTGCCCTCGCCTTATGACGACGGCAGCCTGAAATACAATTATCCCGAGGGTCGACTTTATCTGACCCAGAGCCTCTACATTCCCGAATACATCTACAAGATGGTCGAGACGCTCAACATTGCGCTGCTGTCGACCCTGATCGGTGTGATCTTCGGCTTCTGTTTCGCCTTCCTGGCCGCACGCAACATGATGCCGCTCGTCTGGGTGCGCTGGCCGGTCCGCCGCCTAATGGAAGTGCTGCGCGCCTTTCCCGAAGTCGTGCTCGCCGGCTTCTTCCTGGCGATCCTGTCGCTCGGTGCGATCCCGGCCATCATTGCCGTGTCGATCCACACGGTCGGCGCGCTCGGCAAGCTGTTCTACGAGGTGATCGAGAATGCCGACATGCGCGCGGACGAAGGTTTGCGGGCCGTCGGCGCCAACTGGTTCGAGCGCGTCTGGTTTGCCATCACGCCACAGGTCATGCCGAACTTCATCAGCTACTTCCTGCTGCGTTTCGAGATCAATGTCCGCGCCTCGACGATCATCGGGGCTGTCGGCGGCGGCGGCATCGGCGAGGTCTTGCGCCTGTCGATCAGCCAGGGTCATGAGGCAAAGACACTCGCTATCGTGCTCCTGCTTTTAACCACCGTGATTGCCGTCGACCAGTTCTCCGCTTCGCTGCGCCGCAAGCTCGTCGGCGAGCAGGCCTTCCAGGCGGTATCTTGAGGATATGACGATGTCCATGACCAACACCGCCGAACTCAACCGCCTGGCCGAACGCTATCCGCAGGTGCTAGAGCGCAGCCTTTGGCAGCGGTATCGCATCCCCTTCTCGATCGGCATCCTTGCGCTGTATTTCGTCTTCTGCTGGTGGTTCTTCGCCGTCGGCAAGACGATCAGCCAGGCCAATTGGGGTTTGGCCGGCAACTATCTCGCCGACTGGGTCTCCTACGAAATTCGCCCGGAATTCCAGATCGCGCCTGATGGTTCCATGCAGATCAGCTATCCGCGGTTCGATCCGATCGGGCATAATCCCAATCCGGACTGGATCGATGCGCGCAAGCAGACGGTGACCCGTACCGTCTCGGATGCGGCACCCGCACCGCAGGCGACCGTCCCTGTGGCGCCTGCAGCCCCGAAATCCTCCTTCAGCTTCCTGGCGCCTGCGACGCCGCAGGCACAAGCCGAGACGCAAGGCGCTGCTGCTGCGCCGAAGACGGTGACGGAAGAGGTAATCACCAGCGCCCATGTGCAGCTCGGCAGTGCCGCCAGTGTTGATCTCGATGGCGCGACCGCCGTGCTGACACGGGAAGGGCAGACGGTTTCACTGAAGCTCGATCATCAGACCGACAGCGTGACGGTCGAGGGCCCGCGCCCTGACTGGGTCGAGCAGCGGGCCGAAGGCGGTCGCGTCATCGCCTATTTCGGGATGGCGGGATGGATCGATGTGACGGCTGAGCGGGTGCGCATCCGCAAGCGCTTCCTCGGCTGGGAAAACTTCATCTTCGATACGGATTCGCCCTTCTTCGATCTGACGCCTGCGCAAGTGCTGCACAAGATCACCTCGGAAGAGCGCATCGACCCTGCCATGAGCAATCTGGCGCTCGCCTGGAACAACGTGCTCTACAATGCCTCCTGGCAGCATCTTGATGTCTGGACCAAGCTGCTCCAGACCATCGTCATGGCGTTCATGGGCACGCTGCTCGCCATGCTCGTTGCATTTCCGCTGTCCTTCATCGCGGCGCGCAACATCAGCCGCAACCGGCCAATGAACCAATTGACCAAGCGCTTTTTCGATTTCCTGCGCTCGGTCGACATGCTGATCTGGGCGCTGTTCTTCACCCGTGCCTTCGGCCCCGGTCCGCTTGCCGGGATCTCGGCGATCTTCTTCACCGACACGGGGACGCTGGGAAAGCTCTACTCCGAGGCGTTGGAGAACATCGACGACAAGCAGCGTGAGGGCGTGAAGTCTGTTGGCGCTTCCCCCGTTGCCGTGCAGCGCTTTGGCGTCCTGCCGCAGGTTCTGCCGGTTTTTGCCTCACAGGCGCTCTATTTCTGGGAGAGCAATACCCGCTCGGCGACGATCATCGGCGCCGTCGGCGCCGGCGGCATCGGGTTGAAGCTCTGGGAAGCAATGCGGACGAATTCCGACTGGGAGAATGTCGCCTATATGGTCGTGCTCATTCTGCTGGTCGTTTTCATCTTCGACGCCATTTCCAATAGCCTGCGCTCCCGTCTTATGGGAAAAAGCCGCCACTGATCCGGAACGGGCGCGCGCTCGCACGCCCCACCCCTCGCCTTTCGAAAGCAAGACCGTGCGTTACGCCCTTTACTTTGCCCCCGCTGAAGACGCTCCCCTCACCCGCGCTGCCGCCGACTGGCTTGGTCGCGATGCTTTTTCGGGTGAGATCCTGCCTGTGGAAACACACCCGGATTTTGGCCCGGAAGAACTGTCCGACCTCACCGCCGATCCACGGCGCTACGGATTTCACGCCACGCTGAAGGCCCCGTTTTCGTTGAAGGACGGCTCCAGCGAGGCAGATTTGCTTGAAGCCATGACCGCATTCTGTGATGCCCATACAAGCTTTGCCATTCCGTCTGTCATCGTCTCCCGCCTTGGCCCCTTCTTTGCGCTGGTGCCTGAAACGCTCTATCCACCGCTGCAGGATTTTGCTGCCGGAGTTGTCAAAGCCTTCGAGCCGTTTCGCGCGCCATTGTCAGAGGCCGATATCGCGCGGCGCAATCCGGATAGGTTGAATGAACGCCAGCGAAAGAACCTGCTGACCTGGGGCTATCACCACGTCTTCGAGGATTTTCGCTTTCACATGACGCTGACCGGGCCGGTGCCCGAGGCGCGTGCTGAGCTCATGGCGACGCTACTGGAAAGCCGTTTTTCGCCCTTTACCCGGCGACCGCTTGCCATTGATTCGCTTACTCTTTTCGTCGAGCCGGAGCGCGGTGCGCCCTTCCTCGTCCATTCCCGGCAGGCGCTCTCCCCTGCCCCAACCAATGGTTATCATCATGGCTGAACTGATCCTTACCAATGCCCGCATCGTCCTGGAGGATCGCATCGTCCATGGCAGCGTCCTTGTTCGCGACGGCCAGATTGCAGAGATCGACGAAGGCATGAGCCGCAGCGGCGAGGATCTTGGCGGTGATTATCTTGTCCCGGGTCTGGTAGAACTGCACACCGATCATCTCGAATCCCATTATTCGCCGCGCCCCGGCGTGCGCTGGGACAAGACCTCGGCCATCCAGGCACATGACGCCCAGGTGGTCACCTCGGGCATCACCACGGTCTTCGACTGCCTGCGGATGGGGTCCGACGAGGACGGTGGCTTCGACAAGGGCGAGATGCGTGACATGGCCGACGCCATTCAGGCGGCGGAAAAGGACGACCGCCTGCGCGCCGAGCACCTCATTCACCTGCGCTGCGAGGTCGCCTCGAACAATGTGCTCGATCACTTTGCCGACTTCGAGGCCGACCCGCATGTGCGGCTCGTCTCGCTGATGGACCACTCCCCGGGGCAGCGCCAGTTCCAGACGATGGACCAGTACACGCTCTACTACAAAACCAAGCGCGGTCTGACCGACGAGGCCTTTGCCCGCTTTGTCGAGAGCCGGCTGGCGCTCTCCGAACAGTATTCCGGCATCCATCGCGACACACTTGCCCGCATCTGTGCCGAACGCGGCATCACGGTTGCCAGCCACGACGATGCAACGCTCGCCCATGTCGAGGAAGCCAAAGGGCATGGGGTGAAGCTTGCCGAATTCCCGACCAGCCTGGAAGCCGCCGAGGCCTCGCACAAGGCCGGCATGAGCGTCTTGATGGGGGCGCCGAACGTGGTCCGCGGCAAGTCGCATTCCGGCAATATCGCAGCCCGTGATCTGGCCAAGCTCGGCGTGCTCGACGTGCTGTCCTCGGACTATGTGCCGCTCAGCCTGCTGCATGCAGCCTTCGTTCTCGCTGATGACATCGACGGCATCGATCTTCCGGCTGCACTCGCCATGGTGACGTCCACCCCCGCCCGCACTGTGGGTTTGGCTGATCGCGGCCGCATCGCGCCCGGCCTGCGCGCCGACCTCGTCCATGTCCGCCGTACGGAAGGCGTGCCGGTGGTCAAGGCCGTCTGGCGCCAGGGACGACGGGTGGCCTGATGACCAGTTCGCCGGAGAACCCTGGCCCCCGGACGTCCGGCATCCTGGTCGCCGTCGTTGGTCCGAGCGGTGTCGGCAAGGATAGCCTCATAGGTGCAGCAAGGGCCGAGCTTGCCGGCACTGACGGCGTTCGATTTGCCCGCCGCATGATCACCCGGCCGGCAGACGACGCCGGCGAAAACCACATGCCGGTGTCATCGGGGGACTTTGGCCAGTTGGAGAAAGCCGGGGCCTTTGCGGTGAGCTGGGAGGCGCATGGGTTGAAATATGGTGTGCCGGCGAGCGTGCTCGATGATCTCGATGCCGGCCGGATCGTCGTGGTCAACGGCTCACGGTCTGCCCTCGATCGCTTCCAGACCGTCTTTCCCCGCCTTGTTGTGGTCAATGTGACGGCCAGCCGCGACGTTCTGGCGAAGCGTCTCGCGGCACGGGGACGCGAGAGCCGAGAAGAGATCGAGGAGAGGCTGGCCCGCGCGGTCGAGCCGCTGCCGTGCAGCTTCGACACGGTCGACATCGACAATAGCGGGGCACTGGAGACGGCAGTCCGGAAGCTGGTTTCGCTTCTTCACCAGCTGCAGGAGAAGACCGGCTGACAGGTCAAAAGGCGGCAACACTGTCGAGCTTCGACTGAAAAAGAGCGCCCAGGAGATCCGACTGACTGATGATCCCGATCAGCCGGCTGTCTTGGTCGACCACCGGCATCTGGTCGATGCCCTGATCGACCATGGGCGAGACGACTGCGCTGATCGCGGTCTGCGGCAGGGCTGACTGCACCTTTCGGCGCATGATATCGTCTACGCGCCGCGGCAGCGCTTCCCGTCGCAACGAGGCGACGATAGTATGGCCGAAGCCGAGGCGCAGCGTGCCATCTGCGGAGAGGACGGAATTTTCGAGAAAATCATCGAGGGAGACGATGCCGACAAGACGATGGTCTTGGTCGATGACCGGCAGTGCTTTGATATGTCGGGTCATGAAGATACGCCAGACTGCCCTGAGGTTGGTGCCGGTCTCCACCGAGAGCACATCCCGGGACATGATATCGGCGCAGACGAGACCTCCCGCCTGACGCTCGAAGGCACGGATCTGGGCCTTGTGAAACAGGATATCCAGAGCGTCCGGACTGACCGGGAAGACTTCATCAAAATCCTGGATTGCGGCCGCGATGTCGCTCTCGCCGGGGCCGATGCGATGACCGGGCAATGGATCGGCCGTTTGTTTGTGCGGCTGACCGGCTGGCTGCGCCAGAAGCGGATAGCGGCGACCGGTCGCATTGTTGAACAGAAGGGCAACGGCGAGCAGGATGATCGAGTTGAGTGCGATCGGCGACAGAGCGAACCAGTAGCCGGCTTCGCGAATGGCCGGGCCGCCGAAGATGGCGGTCAGTGCAACGGCGCCGCTGGGCGGATGCAGGCAGTTGAGCATCAGCATGGCAGCGATGGCAAGCGCAACCGCGACCCCGGCTGCCAGCAACAGGTTCGGAATGAAAATTGCGCAGGTCACGCCGATCAGGGCTGCCACCAGATTGCCACCGAGGATGGACCAGGGTTGCGCGAGCGGGCTTGCCGGCGCAGCAAAGAGCAGCACCGCCGAAGCGCCCATGGGGGCGACGATCAACGGCACGCTCGCGTCGCTGCCGAGCACCAGCGAACTGACAAAACCCGTCAGGCAGATGCCGGTGAGGGCCCCGGTGGAGACGCGCAACCGTTCCCGCATGCTGGTCGGGACCAGGCCGGGTCGAAGGCGTTGAAGCAAGGACATGGCAATACCACAGTGAATTTGCCTTCCTATTAGTCTATTGCCTGTCAATTGGGCAGAATTATTCTTCCCGATTGGGAGGGCAAATGGAAATCCTTGTCTCTGTCGGGATCACGTTGAGGCGTCGAGTGGCAGGTAGCCAACCGCCTGCATGTCCGCTGCCTCGATCGCCTCATCGTATCCTGCATCGGCATACCGGATGATACCGAGTGACGTGTCGTTGGTCAGCGCATGCGACAGGCGCTCTGCCCCCGCTTCCGTTCCGTCCGCGACGATCGTGACCCCGGCGCTCGTCATATAGCCGGCATAACCGCCGCCGCCTGAGTGTATGACGACGAGATCGGCCATGGAGGCGCACATGGTCATGGCATTGATCAGCGGCCAGTCGGCGATCGCGTCCGACCCATCCTTCATGTTCTCGGTCATGATGTTCGGATGGGCCATGGCGCCGGCATCGAGATGGTCGCGCGAAAAGGCGATCGGGCCTTTGAGTTCGCCTGATGCCACCAGTGCATTGACCGCAACGGCAAGCCGGGTGCGCTCGCCATGTCCAAGCCAGGCGATGCGGGCGGGCAGGCCCTCGAAGGGCACGTATTGGCGCGCAAGCGCAATCCAGTTGGTGACAATGAAATTGTCGGGAAAGAGTTCGAGCACGAGGTCGTCAATCCGGGCGATATCGCTTTCCTCGCCCGACAGCGCCATCCAGCGGAACGGGCCGATCGCCTTGCAAAACAGCGGCCTCAGATAGGCTTCGGTGAAGATCGGAATGTCGAAGGCATTCGCCACCCCGCCTTCGCGCGCCTGCGTGCGGATCAGGTTGCCGTTGTCGAAGACTTCGGAACCCTTTTTCTGGAAGGCGAGCATGGCGCGGACGTGATCGACAATCGAGGCGCGGCTCGCGGCCATCAGTTGTGCGGGACCTTCTTCGCGCAGGCGGCGCACGTCCTCGAGGCTCATGCCCTTCGGGATATAGCCATAGACAAGGTCATGCGCCGATGTCTGGTCGGTGACGATATTGGGGACCACGCCGCGTGCCTCGATCTTCGGATAGATGTCGGCGGCATTGCCGACCAGTCCAATGGAGACGGCGCGTTTCTCTGCAACCGCCTCGTCAATCAGGCGCAGCGCCGTGTCAAGATCGGGCGCGATCACATCGAGGAACCCGATCGCCCGTCGCTTTTCGGCGCGTTCCGGATCGATGTCGACGACGAGGATGGCGGCTCCTGCCATGCGGCCTGCGAGCGGCTGTGCACCACCCATGCCACCAAGGCCTGCCGTCAGGATGAAGCGGCCGGCAAGCGAGCCGCCGAAGCGCCGCTCGGCAATGCGCATGAAGATCTCGTAGGTGCCCTGGATGACACCCTGCGAGCCGATATATTGCCAGGCGCCGGCCGTCAGGCCGCCCCAGCAGATCAGCCCCTTCCTCTCAAGGTCATAAAAGACCTCGGCCTTGGCCCATTGCCCGACGATGTTGCAATTGGCCATGATCACCAGCGGCGCCTTGGCATGGGTCTTCAACAACCCGACCGGCTTGCCCGACTGGATGATCAGGGTCTGGTCCTCGTCCATGGACAGCAGTGTCTCGACGATCTTGGCATGGGCGGGCCAGTTGCGCGCCGCCTTGCCAAGCGCCGCGTAGACGATCAGCCGATTGGGGTCCTCGCCGACGGAGAGCACGTTTTCCAGCAGCCTCAGAAGCCCCTCCTGGCGCCAGCCGTTGGCGCGCAGGTCAGGACCGCCGGGAATGGGAAAGCCGGGATGGCGCGGGTTGGGTTTCGGCATGGAAAAACTCCTTCGGTGCGGTCAGTCGGCAAGAGCATAGTCGGCGATGCGAATGCCAAGCGCTTTCTCGACCGGCGGGTAGACGGCGGGATCCTTCACACCGGCCGAGAGCGGAATGACCGTCTTCGGCACATGCAGGATGAAGATCGGCATGCCCTCATGCAGCTGGCCGACGCTGAGCGGTTCGCCCTCCGTCGATAGCGTGGTGATGACATCCGGGAAGGTGGCGAGACGCGTGCCACCCGCATCGTCGACCGCCATGTATTCGTTCATGATATGCAAGGTCATGGCCGTGTCATCAGAGCCGACCGTGACCGTGCCGACATCGAAGGCTTCGTTGGTGTAAACCACGGCTTTCTTCGTGACGATGCCTTCCTTCAGGATGGTGCCGGACGTCGCCTTGACGATGGCGTCGATGACGGCGCTCGCTCCCTTGGCTTCCGCCGCGATGATCGCCTCACCCAGCGCCAGCGCCAGCGAAATCCCGCCAAGCGCTGCATTGCGCCGGACATAGGACGCCCGCAAGGGATTGCGGCAGGAGGCGATGAAGCCGCCGGACTGATCGGCGGCGGTCCGCAGGATCGGCGAGATCTTGGCGGTCGCACCCCGTACCACGAGTTCGATATAGCGGTTCTCCGACCGATTGCCGCCGACCGCCGTCTGGATCATCTGGTCCGGCGAACCCGCCATGCCGATTGCACCCATGTCGCCGGTCGGATGGGCGCGGATATCGCCGACGGCATCGACGACCTTGGTGCCGAGAATGGCGGATGGCAGCCAGCCGTTCAGTGTCGATGATTTGCCGTTCTGGCCGATGATGAGGCCTGATAGTTTTTCGCCGAGCGCTTCCTGCAGGAGTTGCACGGCTTTGACATAATCGACGCCCTGCATTTCCCAGGGTGTCGTGGAAGCCGGCGCCCCGATGGCGGCAGCCGTTGCCACCCAATCGTCATCCGCCAGTTCCTCGATCGAGATCAGTTCCGGTTTACCGATGCTGACGGCTGCGTAGCCCAGCATGCGCCCGTGATCGGCCCAGCCACCGCCCCCGGCTGCGTAGACCGAGCCGCCCTTGACGGCCGCCTCGACATCCTTCTCGGTCAGTATGCGTCCCATCGTCGGTCTCCTCAGGTTTCAGTAGCGAGTTCATCGTCCAGTCTCAGCAGCGCTTCAAGCAGTACGGCCGCTCCAAGCGTTATATCGGCATTGTCTGCCCATTCTTCCGGCGCGTGGCTGCGCCCACCGGCGCAGGGGATGAAGACCATGCCGGCCGGGCAGATTCGCGCCATGAAGGCCGCATCGTGGCCGGCACCCGACGCCATCCGGCGGTGGCTGGCGCCGGTTGTTTGGCAGGCGGCCTCCAGGGCATCGATGACAAGTGGGTTCATCGGGGTGGCCGTATTGTCGGAGACCACCCTTGGCTCGGCAATCGCAACCCCTGTCTCCTGCGCTACCGCGTTAACGGCTTCTGCGAGACGGGTGCGGAACTGGTCGATATCCGCACGCAGTTCGGCTCTGACATCGAGCAGCATCCGCACCCTTGAGGGCACGACATTGGCGGCATTCGGCTCGATCTCGAATTCGCCGACGGTGGCGGCGAAATGTCCCGGTCCCGTTGCGAGTTCTTTCCCGAGACGCTCTATGGAAAGCACCAGCCGGGCGGCGGCCGAGAGTGCATCGAGACGGCCGTTCATCGGCGTTGTCCCGGCATGATCGGCGCGGCCTAAGACGATCACCTCGATCCGGGTGATGCCGGCGATTGCCGTCACCACGCCGATATCGAGACGGGCCTCCTCCAGGACCGGCCCCTGCTCGATATGCAGTTCCAGGAAGGCGCGGATATCCGACCTGGCGGCGGAAAGGGCGGGGTCGCCACCGACCATGGCAAGCCCCTCTTCCAGGGTGAGGCCATCGGCCTGGCGGGTCAGCCATTCCTGTGGCATGACGCCCGCCATGCCGCGACTGCCGATGCAGGAGACGCCAAAGATCGACACTTCCTCGGCCAGGAAGTCGACGATCTCCAGGTCATGGCGGAGTGTGATGCCGCGATCGGCGATAGTGCGCGCGACCTCGAGTGCTGCGACCACGCCGGCTATGCCGTCGAAACGACCGCCTTCGGGAACCGTATCCGAATGGGAGCCGAGCATCAGCGTTCCGCGACCCGGCTCTCTGCCGGGACGCCTGCCGATCAGGTTGCCGCTCGAATCGATGTGGGTCTGAAGTCCGGCATCCTGAAAGCAGACCTCCAGATGGCGCCGTCCTTCGAGGAAGAGCGGCGTAAAGGCCCGGCGCGTATAGGGGCGATCGGGTTCGGTGATCGCAGCCAGTGCATCGATATCGGCGGCGATGCGGCCCGCATCCACCAGCAGATTGCGCTTCATGACAGGAGCCCCGGAAGGGCAAGACTTGCCGGCGGTCTGACGAAACGTCCGGTGCCCGGCTCCGCCAGCATCCGGCTGCCGTCAAAGGCAAGCTGGCCGCGCAGATAGGTGGCCGCTACCCGATAAGGCAGCGTCATGCCGTTGTAGGGCGACCAGCCGACAACGTTGTGACCACTTGTCGACGCGTCATAGACATGGTTGCTCGGCGTCATCACGGCGATGTCGGCATGTTTGCCCACATGAAGCGCGCCCTTCACGTGATCGATGCGGAAATGTCGTGCGGGGTTCTCAGCCATCAGGCGCGCCGCCCAGGTGAGTGATATGCCGCGCTCAAGGGCGCCTTTGACGAAGAGCGGCAGCATGACCTCGAGCCCCGGAACGCCGGAGGAATTGGCGAGCATGTCCGGGTTTGTCTTGCGCTGCTCCGACCAGCTCACATGATCGGTCGAAACCAGGGTGACGTTTCCGGCCGCGACATGGCGCCAGAGCTTTTCCACCTCGGCGCGCGGCCGGATCGGCGGATTGATCTTCGCCTTGCCGCCTAGCCGCCTGACATCGTTTTCCTCGTCGAGAACAAGGTAATGGATGCAGGCTTCGATGGTCGCAGCGTGGCCTTGCGCGCGGTAGCCGGCGGCGATCTCGTAACCACGTCCGAGAGAGCAATGCACCACATGGGCGGGGCAGCCGGTTGCCACACCCGTCTCGTAGATCTGGTGCATGGCAAGCAGCTCGGTGAGCGGCGGACGCGACAGGCCATGGGCGCGGTAGTCGGTGATGCCGGCGGCCTTCACCGCTTCGATTGCCGCGCGAACGAATTCGTCGTCCTCGTTGTGCACGCCGGCCGTCAGACCGGTCGGGGCAATCGCGGCAAAGCAGGCTTGCAGAAGGGCCGCCGGAATGCGGGGAAAGCGCTTCGGGTCGGTGCCGAAGGTCGAGAACTTGAACGCTGCGACGCCGGCCTCGACCTGTTCGAGGATCCGCGCCGGGCCCTCTTCCGGGTCGATCGTGCCGTAAAGCGCAAAATCGACCCGCCCCTGCTCGGAAGCATGCGCGACCTTGCGTTTGACGGCCGCAGCCGAGCAAATCAGGTCGCCCTCGTCATAGGGCATGTCGACGATCGTGGTCACTCCGCCGGCGGCTGCCGAGCGCGTCGACCAGATGAAATCCTCCTGATCCTTCTGGCTCAGCGAATGCACCTGGGCATCAATGGCACCGGGCAGGATCAGTGCCTCGCCGAGGTCGTGTCGTTCGCGGGCAGACGGTGCTGAACCGACGCCGATTTCGGCAATCAGCCCGTCACGGATCGCGATGAAGCCTGATGGCACGATGCGATCGGGAAGCACCAGGGTTCCTTTGAGAACCAGATCGAAGTCCGTCATGACTTTTTCCCTCGCAAGGTCGGTACGGGCCGTGACGTGCCCTCTGAGAGAGAGTGTATTGCTTTATCGGCGTTGTGGGATATCCCATATGTTGAACAGGGTATGCGCTGCCCGCGTGACATCCAATGCCTGGGGAGATGATGGACACCTTTACGCTGATCGCGGCTCATGCTGTGTTGACAACGGGCGGATTGCGCAGCGCCGCCCGTTCGCTCGACCGTCCCGTGGCCAGCATTTCGGCGGCTGTCACGCGGCTTGAAAAGGCGCTGGCCACACCACTCGTATCATCCGTGGCAGGCACGATTGCGCCAACGCTTGAGGCACAAAGGCTGCGCCCGGACCTCGCGGAGGCAGCGAGGATCTCGGCGCAACTGCACCGTTTATGCCTGCCAGATGCGGGGCAGAGGCAAATCCAGACCGTCAGTCTGCTGGCGCTTCGTCGCTTCACCGAGGTCGTGAGGGCCGGCAGCATCCGGCGCGCGGCGCGTGACCTGCAAATGGGTCAGCCGCAATTGTCGCGTCAGGTGTCGGGGTTGGAAACGCTGCTCTGCACACCCCTTCTGGAGCGCAGCGGAGCCGGGATCCAGCCGACGGCAACGGGGCTCGAACTCGTTGGGCTCGCCGAAAGCCTTGAGACCGTCTGGCAGGGCCTGACCCGGCGGGCCGACAGTGACTTCCGCCGCAATTTGTCGACCTTCCGGCTTGGCACCATCATTCCGCTCGGGCATGAGAGTGAAACGGCGCGACAACTGGCAGCGCTTGCGGCACGCTGGCTGTCGGAGCGGCCGAAAACCCCGCTCTTCATCTCGAGCACCACGGCCGAGGATCTGATAAACGGATTGCAGACGGGGCTCTTCGATCTGGCTCTCCTGGACACAGACCTCGTGCCCGTCAAGCTGGAGCGCAACGTGGTGGCAAGCCTCAGCCTGGCCATCGTCGGACGTCCTTCCCTTCTCGACACCACGCAACAGGACCTATCCGCCCTGCTGCGCAGTCGACCCATCGCCGTGCCGAGCAAGAGAAGTGGCTTGCGCCAGCGGTTTGCGGACTTTCTAACCGGCTTGATGACGGAGGCCGAACGCGATGCGCTTACGCTCGTGGAAATCGATTCGCTGCCGATCCTGGTCAATCTTGTCCTCGAGCACGGCTTTCTCGCCGTGCTGCCGGAAGCTTCTTTTGCCAAGATGGACGAACCCTTGGCATCCATCCCGCTCGATCCGGCCTATGACATGAAACTGACACTGGCCTGGCCGCCAACCTTTGCCGCTCGCCGTCTGGCCGACCTGGTGCTGACATCGCTGTGGAGCAATCCACGTTAACGGATGCGCATCAGGCCTGGAACACGTGCGCGCCTGCCGGATCAAAGACAAGATCGACATCGGCGGCCGTGCTCAGCCCCTGCAGCATCGGATGGCCGAAGGGGAGACGTACCGAGACGGAGCCGCCCTTGGAAAGCTCCAYAAGGATATCGGTGTTGTTGCCAAGGAAGGTGAGGTCTCGAATGGTGCCTGACAGGTTGTGGCCGTCATGTGCTGCCCTGCGCAATTCGATCCGTTCGGGCCTGAGCAACAGGGAAGCTGACCGGCCCTCGCGGCGACCATGCAGCGGAACACCGGCAACTTCGACCCCACCCTGAAGGCGAATGCGGGCTGACGAGCCCTGGGCCTCAAGGATCTCCGCTTCAATGAAATTGGAATCGCCGATGAAGCCAGCGACGAAGCGGGTGGCGGGTTCGGCGTAAAGCGTCTGGCCCGAACCGATCTGGTCGATCCTGCCATGGCTGAACACTGCGATACGGTCGGACAGGCGCAATGCCTCTTCCTGATCATGTGTCACGTAAAGAATGGTGACACCGGTTTCGCGGTGGATGCGGCGGATCTCGAACTGGATCTCCTCGCGCAGCTTCTTGTCGAGAGCCGAAAGCGGCTCGTCCATCAGGAGAACGGGCGGATCGTAGACCAGCGCTCGCGCGAGCGCCACGCGCTGTTGCTGGCCGCCGGACATCAGGGCAGGCTTGCGATCCTCAAAACCTTCGAGCCGCACCAGCCGCAGGGCTTCCTTCACCTTCGTCTCGATCTCCGCCTTCGGCAGGCGGCGGATGCGCAAGGGAAAGGCTACGTTTTCGCCGACCGTCAGATGCGGAAAGAGCGTATAGCGCTGGAAGACCATGCCGATGTTGCGCTTGTGCGACGGGATCTCGATCAGGCTCTTGCCATCGATCCGGATATCGCCGGAGGTCGGGTTTTCAAAGCCGGCCAACATGTAAAGCGTGGTCGACTTGCCGGAACCCGACGGCCCGAGAAAGGTCATGAACTCGCCCTTGCCGATGTCGAGGGTTACGTCCTTCACCGCGGTGATCGGGCCATAATCCTTGCGAATGTCGCGGATCTCGATGAAGGATGAAGTCATGTTTTCCGTCCCTTGCGGACCAGGGCCGCGATGACCATCAAGGCGATGGTGAAGACAATGAGGAGAGTGGAGGCCGCCGCAATGACCGGCGTCAAGTCCTGGCGCAGCGTCGACCAGATCTTCACCGGCAGCGTCTGAAGCGTCGGGCTCGCCATGAAGATCGCCAACACCACTTCATCCCAGGAAGCCAGGAAGGAGAAGACGGCCGCGCCGAATAGCCCATGGCTGATTGCGGGCACGGTCACCCGAAGCCTGGCCTCCCATGGGCTTGCGCCACACAGGATCGCGGCATCCTCGATCGACTTGTCGAAACCGTCGAGGGCACTGCCGATCGAAATAATGGAAAACGGTAGCGCGATCAGCAGATGCGCAATGATGAAGCCGAGCGTGGTGCCGGCAAGCCCGATCTGCAGGAAGAAGGCGTAGAGTGCCACGGCAAGCACCACCACCGGCAGGATCATCGGGGTCAGGAACAGCGCGCGCAGCAACTCCTTGCCGACGAAGCTTCCCCGGTTGAGGCTGAGCGCCGCCAGAAAGCCGATCACGACGGAGAGCACCGTGACGACGGAGGCGATCTGCAGGCTTGTCAGCGCAGACGTCAGCCAGCGTGGATCTGAGAACAGCTCCGAATACCAGCGGGTGGTCCAGGCGGGTGGCGGGAAGATCAACCACTGGGACGAGCCGAAGGAGAGGGCTGCGATAAAGACGATCGGCAACAGCAGGAACAGGCAGACAAGAACCGTCGTGCCGACGAGAAGCCATTTCCAGGCGCCGAGCTTGTCATAGTCGAGGAGCATGATCGTGACCTCCTCAACCGATCCGGCTTGCGCCGAAGAAGCGCAGCTGCACGGCGTAAAGCAGGAGGGTGACGACCAGGAGAACGAAGGCCGCCGCCCCCCCCATTCCCCAGTTGACCAGCGACTGAACGAATTGCGCGATCATTTCGGCGAGCATCATGTTCGCCGTCCCGCCGAGCAGCGCAGGGGTGACGTAATAGCCCAGCGCCATGACGAAGACCATCAGGGCACCCGCCGCGACGCCCGGGAGGGACAGGGGGAGGAGAATATGGGTGAAACATTGCAGGCGGTTTGCACCGCAGAGGGCGCCGGCGCGCAGGGTCGCCGGATCGATCGAGCGGATGACGCCGACCAGCGGCAGGATGACAAAGGGCAGCATGATATAGGTCATCCCGATCGTAACCCCGACAAGGTTGTTGACCAGCGCCAGCGGCTTATCGATCAGGCCAAGCCCCATCAACGTCTTGTTGATCACGCCGGTGCGCTGCAGGAGAACCATCCAGGCATAGGTGCGGGCAAGCAGATTGGTCCACATCGACAGAATGATGATGGCAAACACCAGCTGCGACCAATGGCGTGGCAGGACGGCCAGCGCCCAGGCGACGGGATAGCCGATCATCACGGACAGGGCCGTGACAACGCCCGCCACAAGGAAGGTATTGGCGAAGATGCGCAGATAGGTGCCGCTGCCGATCAGCTCGGCATAGTTCTGTAGACCGAGTTCCGGCTCGGTCACGCTGCGCAGCAGAAGGCCGAGCACGGGGGTGACAAAGAACAGAATGATCAGCAGCAGGGCTGGAACGGCGTTGGCAAAACCGCTGTCGCGCTTCCTTCCTGCTCGCCTGTCGACGCCTGTATCCGATGTCGCGATCGTGGCCATAGTCTTCCCCCCGGTTCTGGTGGGCCGGCCGGTTGAAGCCGGCCGGCTTTCTCGCTTACTTGGCCTGCCAGTCGTACCAGCGCTTGCCGATTTCATCGCGATTGTCGGCCCAGTAGCTCATGTCCGCATTGACCTGGCTTTCGGCCTGCATGTCGGGCAGCGTCTTGCGGACGGCTTCGTCCATCAAAAGGTTGGCATCGACATTGGTCGGCGCATAGCCGGTCGCCATGGCAAACATCGACTGCTGCATGTCGGCCGTCGCATGGGCGATGAACTTCATCGCGGCATCCTTGTTCTTCGAACCCTTCGGCACGACGAGCGAGTCGGCTGCCGTGATGTTCTGGTCCCAGGAGGTCTCGACCGTCACACCGGTGGCGGCGAGTGCTGTCAGGCGGCCATTCCAGAACGAGCCGAAGGGGGCTTCACCGGAGGCCAGAAGCTGCTGCGAGGCAGCCCCGCCATCCCACCAGACGATGTCGGCCTTGATGCTGTCGAGCTTCTTGAAGGCGCGGTCGAGATCGAGCGGATAGAGCTTGTCGGCGGCAACGCCGTCGGCGAGCAGCGCGGCTTCGATCACGCCGGGTGCCGACCACTTGTAGAAGGCGCGCTTGCCGGGGAATTTCGCGGTATCGAAAAGATCGGCCCAGGTCTTCGGGCAGGTGCCGGCCACGTCCTTGTTGCAGCCGATGACGAAGGAATAATAGAAGCTGCCGACGGAGTAATCGGTGACGAAGCGCGGATCGAGCTTGGACTTGTCGATCACGGAGAAGTCGAGCGGCTCGAGCAGGCCCGCCTTGCCGGCCTGAACGGCATAGTCGCCCTCGACGTCAACCACATCCCAGGTCACGCTGCCGGCCTCGACCATGGCCTTGATCTTGCCGTAGTCCGTCGGGCCGTCCTGGACGACGGAAATGCTCGTATTGCTCGTGAAGCTGTCGGCCCAGCTCGCCTTCTGGGCGTCCTGGGTGGTGCCGCCCCAGCTGGTGAAGACCATCTCATCGGCGAAAGCCGAACCCGAGAGGCCGATCAGGGCGGTGAAGACTGTGGCTACCAGTTGTTTTTTCATGTTCCCGTTCTCCGTTATTGTTCACTTTTTATGTGTCATGCAGGCAGGCTCGTACCGAGCGGCGAAAAGGCCGCCGGCTTCATGATCTTGTTGTCGGCAACCTCAATCAGGTCCCGGATCTTGGGGCAGGAAGGCGCGCCAGGCCGGGTCCGCCATCAGCGCGGCGCGCCGCTCCTGCCGCTCGTCCAGGCTGGCAAAGGCCCAGATGTGAACGATCTCGTTGATCGGACCGATTTCGGAATAGAAGTAGCCGACGAGCTGGCCAAGATGGCGCTTCTGGATCGCAATCCCCTCGTCCTCGACGACCTTCAGATATTCGGGGATCGCCCCGTTTCTCAGTCGATAGGTCCGGATCTCGTAATACATGGGCTCACCGCATCACGAAGGGATCCGGGATCGGATCGTCGGAGGTCCGCACCCAGACTGTCTTGGTCCGCGTATAGTCGAGTGCTGCTTGGAGCCCACCCTCGCGGCCATGACCGGACTGGCCGAAGCCGCCGAAAGGCGCGATCGGCGATACGGCTCGGTAGGTGTTGACCCAGACCACGCCGGCGCGGATGCGCTTGATCATGCGATGCGCGCGCGTGAGGTTCTGTGTGAAGACACCGGCCGCCAAGCCGTAGCGCGTATCGTTCGCAAGCCTGACCGCATCTGCCTCGGTCTCAAAGGAGAGAACCGACAGTACGGGCCCGAAGAGTTCCGTTTCGACGGAAGGCGATGTCACGCCGTCGCAGTCGAGAATGGTCGGGGCAAAGTAGTAGCCCTCGCCCGTCGGCCTGCTGCCACCGGTCACAAGCTTCGCCCCGACATCGAGCGAGGCCTGAACCGTCTTTTCGATCAGTGATCGCTGGCGCTCGGTGCAGAGCGGTCCCACTTCCGTGCCCATGTCGAGCGGTGAGCCGATGCGAATGGCCTCGGCCTTTGCCTTGAGAATGGCGAGAAACCGATCCTTGACCGAGGCCTCGACGATGAGACGGGAGCCGGCGACGCAGGATTGCCCGGTCGCCGCAAAGATGCCGGCGACCTGCGCGTTGGCCGCACTCTCAAGATCGGCATCGGCAAAGACGACAAAGGGCGACTTGCCGCCAAGTTCGAGCGAGGTACTGGCGAGGTTTTCCGCCGAATTGCGCACGACCGCAGCCGCCGTTCCAGGCCCGCCGGTAAAGGCGATATGGGCAACCTTCGGATGACGGGTCAGCGCCGAGCCGCAGGAAGGGCCAAAGCCCGTCAGGATATTGACGACGCCGGGTGGAAAGCCGGCCTCATGCACGAGACGGGCAAATTCCAGAAGCGGTGCCGGTCCGTCTTCGGAGGCCTTGACCACCAGCGTGCAGCCGGCAGCAAGGGCTGGACCGAGCTTGACGGCCGAAAGGAACAGCTGGCTGTTCCAGGGAACGATGGCGGCCACCACGCCGACTGGCTCGCGCCTCAGCCAGACATCCATGTCCGGCTTGTCGATCGAGAGATAAGCACCCTCGATCTTGTCGGCGAGGCCGGCATAGTAACGGTAGTAATCCGCGACATAGGCGATCTGGGCCGAGGTTTCGCGGATGATCTTGCCGGTATCCCGGGTTTCGAGTTCTGCCAGCTTCGGGGCGGTGGCGGCAACAAGATCGGCCAATTTGTAAAGCAGCTTGCCACGCTGGGTCGCCGTCATCGTGGCCCAGGGGCCGTCCAGCAAGGCAGCCTCGGCAGCATTGACGGCGCGGTTGACGTCGGCTTCACGCGCCTCCGGCATCTCCGCCCAGGGCCTGGCCGTTGCCGGATCGACGCTTTCGAAGCGGCCGCTGCCGTCCTCGAAAGTCCCGTTGATATATTGCTGGAAGCGCTGCATCAGACCCCCTCAGCCGAACGCCGGCATGACGTCGGCGATGAAGCGTTCGAGCGAAGCCTTCTTCCGCTCGAACGACATGCCGGTGTCGATCCACATGGAATATTCGTCATAACCGAGTGCCTCATAGGCCTTCAGCCGGGCGATGACCTCGTCTGCCGTCCCGATCGGCAGGTTCTTCCGCATGACGTCAGGGGAGAGCATGGCATTCGCCGCCATCTCCTCTTCGGTCAGACGCTCGATCAGCCCCTGGCGGATCGGCTTCTCGTTCTTGAACCAGGCAGAGAAGTAATTGTAGTAGACGCTCACTTCGCGGGTCGCCTGATCGACGTCCGCTGCGTCGGACCCGACATAGGTATGCAGGAGCAGCATGATCTTCGTCCGCGTCTGATCGGGCGCCTTTTCGCACGCCGTGTTGAAGCGACCCATCAGCGCTTCGATCTCCGGATCACCATTCCACAGCGGTGTCACCTGGACATTGCAGCCATTGGCGACGGCAAATTCATGGCTGTTGGGATCGCGTGCCGCGACCCAGATCGGCGGATGCGGATGCTGTACCGGTTTCGGCGCCGAGGTCGTGGATGGAAACTGCCAGAACTCGCCCTGATGGGCGTAGTCGCCGGCCCAAATGCCTTTGATAGCCGGGATCAGCTCTCGCATGCGCTGGCCGGCCCCCCAGGCGTCGAGGCCCGGCAGCAGGCGCTGGTATTCGAAACCATAGGCGCCGCGGGCGATTCCCACATCGAGCCGCCCGTTGGAGATGATATCGGTCATCGCCGCTTCGCCTGCGAGCTTGATCGGATGCCAGAAGGGGGCGATCACCGTTCCCGTGCCGAGGCGCACGTTCTTTGTGCGCCGCGCAAGGTCTGCAAGGTTGATGAAGGGGTTCGGTGCGATGGTGAAATCCATGGCGTGGTGCTCACCGGTCCAGATCGCATGCATGCCGCCGCGATCAGCGATCTCGCAGAGCTGGATGAATTCTTCATAGAGCTGCGCATGCGTCTGGCTGGCATCCAGCCTTTCCATATGGACGAAAAGCGAGAACTTCATGGTCTAACCTCTGCCAAGCTGGGCATGCACCCGGCCCTTTTCCTGATTTCCGACATAGACCCCGAAATTGCCGAGGCTCGATTCCTGAGCGTAGCGCGTCAGCACGTCGCGGGTGGCCCGATCGGCGACGCGTTCCAGCGGCAGGGCGCCGACCGGGTAGAGCCTCGCGCCCTCGATATCGCCTTCGCCGAGCGTTGCCCGATAAATGACGTGCTGGCGACGGGACTGGGTGTCTTCGTAGATGGAGTAGACCAGGCCCGGTGCGACCGGAAGGCGGCACAGATCATGCAGATGGCCGAACAGGGCATCGACGCCGTCGCCCGCATTCTCCAGTTCGATCGTTGGAAGACGAAGCGTGCCGTCGGCGGCTTCCTGCAACAACACCTCGCCGTCGCGCTCGGCGACTGCTCCGAGGGTCTGCGGCATATCCTGGCCGGCAAGCAGGGCCCTGTCCGACAGCGCCGGCGAGAAATAACCACCGCGCGCATAACCGAGCCCGGCAAGGCCCGTATCCTCGAAGGCTTCGATCCGGCCGATCAGGATCACATGATCGCCGGCCTCGACCACCTGATGGGTGGAACAGTCGAACCACGCTGAAACATCGGCAAAAACGGGCGAACCATGTGGACCGTCACGCCAGGAGACTGCGGCGAAACGATCCTCGACCGGTCGGGCGAAGGTGTTCGACACGTCCTTCTGCGCTTCAGAGAGGATGTTGACGGCAAAGCCGGAGGAATGGGTGATTGTTTCGAAGTTGCGAGAGGTCTTGGCAATGCAGACGAGCAGAAGCGGCGGATCGAGCGAGACGCTGGTGAAGGAATTGGCGGTGAAGCCGATTGGTTCAGCAGCGGCGTTACGCGTGGTCACCACGGTGACCCCCGTCATGAAGGCGCCGAAGGCATTTCTCAAAGCACGCGGATCATGCGTCATGGCAGGCCTCCTCCGTTGTCCAGCGCATCCAGTCGCAAAGCGCGTCGTTCACGGCTTGCGGTGCCGTGAGGTTGACCATGTGGCGATGGCCGGGGACGATCACCGCCCTGCCCGATCGTGTTGACGCTGCCATGGCGCGCGCCATGGCCGGCGTCGAATTGAGATCCCCCTCCCCTGTCAGGAAGAGAGCGGGACAGCTGACCTCCGGCCAGTGGTCGGCATAGATCGCGTCGCCATTGGCGAAGGCTTGATAGGCCGTGGCATAACCGCGTTGATCGACGTCTGCGAGGAGGCGGCGCGTCAGCGCATAGGCGTCTTCGTGCTCGTGGCCCGCGCCGAACCAGCGGTGCAAGGGCGCTTCACGGTCGAACCCGCCGGTGCTGATTTCGGCTGCACGTTGCCGCACCGCATCCCGGGCAACTGCATCGCGGCGATGGACGCCGTTGAGCAGTGCTACGCGCCGAACAAGATCCGGTGCCTCGACGGCAAGCCCGCCGGCGATCAGTGCGCCCATGGAGTGACCGGCGACGCTGACCGCGCCGCGATCGATCTCGGCCAGGAAGCGCTTGAAGCGACCGACAAAGGCCGGCAGGTCAGACCCCTCTGCAAGCGGAGCGCTTCCGCCGTGGCCTGGCAGATCTGCTGCGATGACCTCGAAACTCTTTGACAGGGCTTCGATCTGCGGCAGCCAGGCGTCCAGCTTCATGCCGACGCCATGGATCAGGACCAGCGGCTCGCCGCGTCCGAGCGCGACATAAGCCGTGCCCGATTGGGTCTCAGACCGCGGCGGGATTGTGGACATCGTTGCCCAGCTCCTTGAGGTCCTGGTAGCGGTCCCCAATACGGTGATGCGGACGACCACCGATCGACGCGCCGAGAGCCACGACGATTTCGTCAGCGGCCGGTGCATCCGGGATCGCGCACTGGATCGTCAGGTAGTGCGAGCGGCGTCCCTCGTCGTTCTTGTCCATCAACGGGATCATGATCGGTGCATTGGCGCCGCCTCGCGTGTTGCAGAAGGCGAGATAGGATTTTGCGCCGACGGCCTGGCGATAATGGTTGCCGAAGCGCAGCGTGTGAATAAGGGCGGAGGCATGTTCGATTTCACCGTCGAGGCCGACGACCGCGGCCTTGCCATAGGCTTCGACGGCCTCGCCCGAACCGGTCACATCAAGGATCATCGTGGTGAGAAGGCCCCCAAGCACCGGTGCGGCTGCATGGATCTCGGGCTTCAGGTCTTCGACGAAGCCTCGGCCGGCCCAGGGGTTTTTGAGGACGGCGATGGCGGCGATGAGCTTCAGCGGTGTGGCGGCGGCCTTACCGCCCTCGATGAGCGTGGTCTCGACATGAAGCAGGGTTTTACGAATGACCGGAACCACGGCCGTCTCCTTCTCATTGTGTATGTCACATGTTGGTATACCATCGGACAACGTGTCAAGTGCTTGCCGCTGACAAAAATCGCGGCTATGGAAAGGCATGTTGAAAAGAGATCAGGATTTCGCCGATCTTCGGATCGAAACCCCACCTGCGACGCTGAGGGAAATCGCCCTCGATCGCCTCAGGCGCGCCATCATCGCCGGCCTGTTTGAGCCGGGCCAACGGCTCGTGGAGCGCACCCTGTGTGACCAGATGGGCGTGTCCCGCTCGGTAATCCGCGAGGTGATCCGCCATCTGGAGTCCGAAGGCCTTGTGGACAACGTCGCCAAGCAAGGGCCGATGGTGGCGAAAATCAGCTGGGACGAAGCGCGCCAGATCTACGAGATCCGCTCGGCATTGGAATCGACGGCCGCTGCCGATTGCGCCAGGCGGGCCGATGCCGACGTCAAGGCAAAGCTTGCGGCCGCACTCGACGAACTGGACCGGACATCGAAGAACCAGTCGCCGCCGGCAATCCTCGATGCGACCCATGAATTCTATAATCTGATGTTCAAGACCGGCGGACACACGATCGCCTGGGAAATCGTCAATCGGCTGAATGGCCGCATCTCGCGCCTGCGCGTCATGACCTTGTCGACCAGCAATCGCACGGTCTCCGGCCCTGCCCGCATGCGTGAGATCTTTGCCGCGATCGAGCGCAACGATCCGGAGATGGCGGCGGCGGCCTGTCGGGTGCATGTCGAGGAAGCAGCCAGGATTGCCGAGCGGCTCTTGAACGCCTGAAGCGGCAGCCGTTTCTTTTGCCCGTCTTCGCTGGCTTGCGCTTGAATGCCAATGATATTGACGTTATATTGCGTCAGTATCATTGGCTATGACGATCGGGAGCGATGGCGATGCGACTTGCACAATATGCTGACGAAGGGCTCTTTTCGCCCCGCAAGATGGCGGAAGTGCTGCGCACGACGAGCGAGGAGATCGCAAGGAGCGCCGGGCTCGGCAAGGATGCCATTCAGCGCAAGGATCGCATCCGCTCGGACAAGACGCAACGGCGGCTCCGGGAAATGACCGAGATCGTCAACAAGGTCGAGCCGCGCTTCGGTTCCGCCCTGATGGCCTATGCCTGGTATCGCTCCGAACCTTTGTCGGGCTTTTCCGGACTGACGGCGATGCAACTGGTTCGGGAAGGTCGCGCTGATGACGTCCTCGACTACATCGATGCGATCGATGCCGGCGTCCACGCCTGACACCGGCCGTGCGATACCAGGGAAAACTTTTCCGAGCGCTGAACCCGATCTATGCGCGTGAACCCATGTCTGGCCGGGGTGCTAAGCTCTATGGTGGCCGCTTCAATTGCAAGGGCACGCCTGCGCTCTATACCTGCCTGACGGTGATGACGGCGTTGCGCGAAGCCAACCAGGCCGGTAGCCTGCAACCAACAACGCTGATTTCATATGACGCGGACATCGCGCGTGTGTTTGACTGTGGCAATCATGCGGCCTTGCCGGCCTGGGGAATGAACGCGTCATCGCTGGCAGATCCAGGCTGGCGCGATCAGATGAAGACGAATGGCGAGGCAGAGACCCAGGCCTTTGCCCGCAGGCTGGCCTCTGCCGGTTTCCACGGACTGCTCGTCAGGAGCTTTGCGCCGGGGGCGACCGGTGACGATGTCAATCTGGTGCTGTGGACATGGGGTGCGGCACCCCCTGCCCGCCTGACCCTGATTGACGACGAAAAGCGGCTCTCGCGATAGCCGTGGGCCGCCGCCTTCTGGTGGGTCCACGCTCGCCAGTGCCGGATGTGGTTGTCACGATCAGATGACCTCAGATCACTCCCCAGGCGCGAAAGCGTCCCCTGCCCGTCATTTCCCGAAGACCGAGTTCGCCGACGATCCGCCGTGCCGCCTGCGGCGTCATATCCAGCGTTTCGGCAACCATGCCGGACGTGACGAGTGGCTGTGACATCACGAGATCGATGAGGTCTGGCAAGCGCGAAGAGGTGCGCCGGCCGGCCAGTTTCCGCTCCATCATCTGACGCGCCAGGGCCAGGCGGTCATGTTCCTTAAGACCGATTTCGGCGGCTGTAAGCAGCCCTTGCGCGATGGCGAGCAACCGTGTTTCCCGATCATTATTGCGGCGCCGGTCGACGGGCACGGTCTTCAGGCCGAGATTGAAGGCGGCGAGATGGGCAGCACTGGTCAACCCCGCCCGGCGCAGGAGCGAGGCGGCAAGTAGGCGGCCAAGCCACGGCGCATGCTGCAGAACAGCGAGATCGTTCCAGGCATCGAGTGCGACAATGGCCTGCAAGACCGGCGGCAGATCGTGAATTGCCAGGAGAACGCTCAACCATTCTTCGAGACGGGCATCCTCGTCCCAGTCGAGATCGTAGAGAAAGGGATCGCGGTCCTGGGCCGGGAGCCGGGTCGGGCCGGAAGCCATGGCAAGTGCGAACTCCGACCGGGCGAGCGCCGCGTCGAGTGCTGCCAATTCCGCGGTCAGGGCCCCCACTTGATCTTCATCATTCCAAGCTTCTTCACCCTCAGGGGCGTACGGGAGGTGTGGCGCCAACGAAGCTGATTTTGTCTCCGGTGCCATTTGCGCCTGACCGCGCAAGCTACGCAGGCCTTCGCTGCTCAGCGCCCAATCGGGGGGATGCGCGGCGATGCGCTTTCGTGATTTCAAAACGTCACGGGCAATGGTGAGTTCATGTGTTGGGGTGCGGATGTCATGACCTGCGACATGCAACACAAGATCTTCAAGATGGACCAGTTCTCCGTCGATCCAGAGGGACGCGCATGCATCGAGGAAATGCATCCGTTCGATTAGCCCCTGGCCGACCGCAGAATGCGCCATGCGTTCATCCAGGCGTGCAAGCGCAATGCTTGCAGCGGTAACCGGTTGCAGCAGGCTCCGTATGGGCAATTGGGCCGGATTGTAAGTCATTGAAACTATGGTAAACGAAAGATGAAACGAAAGCTAGTGACCGTTTAAGGTTCGCCACTGCCTGCTTATCGATCGACCGTCGCTTCTGCAGCGTCGTTTCTGGGGAGCGCAAGCTTCTCCACCTCATATGTACCGACTTCCATCGATTGTTGAAAGCATCGAGATGCCTTTCGCTCGACGTGAGCCGAGAAAATTCACAGGATCGACTTTGCTGGTCTCGTTCCTGGCAACCATTCGCCACGCCGGCCACACAACGGCGTCGACAATCAAGCCAGGATCGGCGCGCTCATTGCGCTCTTGAGAACGCTGCAGCTGCGCTCCGTGTCCTTGTGGTCGCCGTCGCGCGAAATCTTCAGTACGAAACTCCAACAGGTTTTGGCTTGAACCCTTAAAGGCGCATCGGTTCGCGGGGATGCGGGCTGTCTTCATACGCACCCCAAATCGATTGGTCGAAATTGATCGTGGCGCCGGTCATGAGGCCGGATTCCTCCGAGGAGAGATAGGCACAGGCGCGGGCAACCTCCGCTGGATCGACGAGGCGGCCAAAAGGTTGGCGCGCGGCGGCTTTCTCCAGCCAGTCCACATCGGCGCCGTGGTGTTCACGTTGGATCCGGTCCTCGCCGTCGCTGGACATCCAGCCGATGTTCAATGCGTTCACGCGGATGCGGTTCTTGAGAAGGGCAAAAGCGGTATTGCGGGTGAGTGTGTCGACGGCACCCTTTGAGGCGCAATAGGCGGCAATGAAAGGTTGACCTCCCATGGCTGACATCGAGGATATGTTGACGATTGTGCCAGCCGTTTGTGTCTCGATCATCAGCTTGATCGTGTCCTGCATCAGAAAAAATGGCGCGCGGGTATTGATGGCGAACATGCGGTCGAACAAGGCTGGATCGGTGTCGAGGATGGTGCCGCGATCGGTGATGGCGGCCACATTCACAAGCGCGTCGATCCGTCCGAATTGGTCCTTGGCTGTCGCGATGACATGGCGGCACTGATCGACATCCGCGAGGTCCGCCTTCACGAAATGCACGGCGCATCCGAAACTATTTCGGATCGCCTCGGCTTTCGCCTCCCCCTTTGCGGCGTCGCGGCCGCAAATAACAAGCGCCGAAGCGCCGCGTTCGGCAAAGAGCCGCGCAACCTCTGCGCCCAGCCCCTGCGTGCCCCCGGTGACGACGGCTACTTTCCGATCCATTCTACCCATGATGTTCCTCGCCCGATTTAAGCTCAGCGACAGTTCTTTAGCCGTTGAGAGGGTCATTGATTCCGACGACCGACTTCATCATCCTCGTCTCCCGCGCAAGTGCAAGCGCTGATCGGATGCTGGAACGCTGGACTGTTGATGGGCGCGGCCGAACGTGTTGACAGCTGTCAACACGCAAGATGCGAGGAGCGCGGACAAGAGCGGGGCATTCATCAAGCTGGTGAATCGATCACGGTCGACTGATTCAAATTTGTCGTTGGACCGCTTGCAGGGCATCGTCGAGACTCGGCGGATGATGGCTGTCAATTCCAAAAGCATCCACCTACGTCGCGTCGATCCTGCGCGCCGCATGGCAAGGTTCTACCTGGTGACCGTGGAGGTCACGCTCTTTGGTGAGGCGATCATTCGTCGCTGTTGGGGGCGGATCGGAACGCGAGGGCAGACCTGCACGCAGGTGGTCCACCGGGGCGAGGACGCGGAAAGTCTCGCAGATAGGCTCGCTGTAAGAAAGCGAAGGCGCGGCTACAGGGACGTTTCGTAGTCACCCCTCCCCCCCCCCCCCCCCCCCCGGGGGGGGGGGGGGGAGGGGGTCGTGGGTATGGCAGCTCTCCCTAGACGGGCGTGGGGGGGGGGGCTCCCCCCGGGGAGGTTCTGTGTTCTGGGGGGGGGTTTTGAAATGGGGTGGCTCGCTAGGGGGGTGTCTCTTTACTAACTCTCCCTGCCTCACTGATTAGCGGGCATCCACACTATGGCATCTGGTCCTGAAAAAGAATAATCTAT
>NNBU01000332.1_pt1 | contig 46183 bp, 36 predicted proteins | sample 1173781 | NCBI WGS metagenome assembly NNBU01 (sample SAMN07173937, study PRJNA388173) | plant metagenome | biome: Plant school; feature: Soil; material: Symbiotic tissue of Blasia pusilla L.; isolation source: symbiotic tissue sample KVJ2 | host: Blasia pusilla | place: Norway: Troms, Kvaloya...
CGCTCCGCCGACAACACGACGGGGCTGTCCAAGATCGGTCTCCTCTCCTTTGCCGCTATTGCCCAGATCGCGCCGGCTATGTTCGGCGGGCTGATCTGGCGACGGGCGAATGCGCGCGGGGCGATTGCGGGTCTCACCACGGGCTTCCTTGTCTGGGCCTATCTGCTCTTCCTGCCGAGCCTGGGTGCGGATGATCACTCCTGGATTGCTTCGAGCGTGCTCGGCTTCCTGCTGCCGGGCCTCTCCATGTTCGAGCCGCAATATGCCGATCCGCTGGTCAATGCGACGATCTTCAGCCTGCTGATCAATACGCTCGCCTTCGTCGTCGGCTCGCTCAGCCGCAATCCGCGCCCGGTCGAACGCATCCAGTCGGCGATCTTCATCAAGCGGCAGCCGCGCTCCAACTTCGCCACGCGGGGATGGAAGACCAGCGTCGCCGTCGGCGACCTCAAGGCCGCCATCGCCCGCTATCTCGGGAACGAGAGGATGGAGCGCTCCTTCCGTTCCTACGAGCAGGCGGCGGGTCGGAAGCTCGCGGACGACAGCCCAGCCGACATGGCCTTCATCCATTTCTCCGAACAGTTGCTCGGCAGCGCTATCGGCTCGTCCTCCGCCCGTCTCGTGTTGTCGCTGATCCTACAAAAGGCGGAAGACCCATCGGCCGATACCGTCTGGCTGCTCGACCAGGCGTCCGAAGCGCTGCAGTACAATCAGGACATGCTGCAGACGGCGCTGGCGCAGATGGAGCAGGGGATCGCCGTCTTCGATGCCTCGGACCGACTGACGATTTGGAACCGGCGCTTCCGCAGCCTGCTCGATCTGCCTGAACATGTCGGTCAGGTCGGTTTTCCGCTCGCCGACATGATCGCAATCCTCGCCCAGCGGGGCGACGTGGCAACGGCTGACGTGGCCTCCGTCATCCATGGCTTCCACCAGTTCGACCATCCTTTCCAGATGGTGCTTTCAGGTGGAGACCGGATCATCGAGGTGCGCTGCAACCTGATGCCGGACAAGGGGTTGGTTGCGACTTTCAGCGACATCACCGCCCGGGTCGAGGCAGACCAGGCGCTGAAACAGGCGAACGAGACACTGGAGCAGCGCGTGAGTGAACGCACCGCCGAACTCACACGCGTCAACCATGCCCTTGCCGAAGCGCGGGCCGCGGCCGACGAGGCGAATATCGGCAAGACGCGGTTCTTTGCCGCCGCCGGCCACGACATCCTGCAGCCGCTCAATGCTGCGCGGCTCTATTCGTCGTCCCTGGTCGAACGGCTGGGGGATTCCGAAAACAGTGCACTGGTCGAAAACATCGATTCCGCTCTCGAGTCGGTCGAAAGCATTCTCGGTGCCGTGCTCGATATTTCGCGGCTGGATACCGGCGCTATGAAGCCGCGCTTCTCCACGGTGCCGCTCAACGGGTTGTTGCAGAAAATCGAGACCGATTTTGCGCCGATGGCGCGGGAGAAGAACCTCAAGCTTGTGGTGATGCCGACCCGGTTCTCGGTGCGCTCGGACCCGACGCTGCTGCGGCGCCTGATCCAGAACCTGGTGTCGAATGCGATCAAGTATACCCCGGCCGGCCGCATCGTCGTCGGCGCGCGACGGCAGGGCGACAAGGTCGTCATCCAGGTCACCGATTCCGGCATCGGCATCCCCCCGTCAAAATTCAGAACCGTTTTCAAGGAGTTTGCCCGGCTGGAAGAGGGTATGCGCACCGCCTCCGGGCTTGGCCTTGGCCTGTCGATTGTCGACCGCATTGCGCGTGTGCTGCACCACCCGGTCGAACTGACCTCCATGCCTGGCAAGGGCACGACCTTCAAGGTTGTGATGCCGATCGATGTCGCCAAACCGGCCACCGAGGGTGTGGTGAAGCTTCCTACCGACAGCCGCGCGACGCCTTCGCTCATCGGCTTCCGTGTTCTGTGCATCGACAACGAGCCGAAGATCCTCGAAGGCATGCAGCTGCTGATTTCAGGCTGGGGCTGCGACGTCAGCTGCGCCGGTTCAATTGCCGAGATGGATGCGCTGATCGCCGACGCCGCGGCCCCCGATCTGGTGATTGCCGACTACCATCTCGGCGATGGAAGCGGCATTGGTGCGATCCTGCGGCTGCGGGCGCTGATCCAGTCGGACCTTCCGGCACTGCTGATCACGGCTGATCGTTCCGCGGAAGTGCGCGCCGAAGCGGAACGTCACTCGATCACGCTGCAGCACAAGCCGGTTCGCCCGGCAGCGCTCCGGGCCTACATGACGCAGGTTTCGTCACAGCGCCGGGCGGCTGCGGAGTAGACGCGAACCTCTACCAACTCTTCAGAGCGCGCAGCGTGGGGGTCTTCTTGAAGAGATGTCCGTCCATGCGGCCTAGCAGGCGGTCGAGCAGGGAAACGGCCTCGACGATCGCCGGCCCCTTGTTGAGCATCACGCATTCCGCCCTTGCCGCCATCGCCGCATCGGTCATCTCGCCACGGGTCGGGATGCCTTCCTTGACCATGTCCTCCAGAACCTGGGTCGCCCAGATGCAGGGGACGGAGGCTGCCTCGCAGAGCCAGAGGAGTTCTTCCTGCATCTCGGCCAGCCGCTCGAAACCGATCTCGGCGGCGAGATCACCACGGGCGATCATCACGCCGAAGGGACCGCGTCTGCGAGCCCGGGCGATCAGCGCCGGAAGGTTGGTGAGTGCCAAGGGTTGCTCGATCTTGGCGATCAGTCCAAGCGGCCGGTCGCCCTGCCCCCGGCGGGCGAGCACTGTGTCGAGAAGATCAATATCTTCGGGACGGCTGACGAAGGAATAACCAATGAGATCGGCGCATTCGATGACGGTTTCGAGATCCGTCTCGTCCTTGGCGGTGAGCGGCGAAAGTCCCAAGGCCGTATCCGGAAGGTTGACACCCTTTTCCGCTTTCAGCTTGGTGCCACCCGCCTTGGTGCGCCGCACGATCACGACGGCTTCAGCCTCCGCGACGCTCTCCACCACCGCCTCCAGCTTGCCGTCGTCATAGCGCAGCCGGTCGCCGACGGTCAGACGCGTCACCATTTCCGGCAGCGAGACGGTTGCCGAGAAGCGGGCCGTGTCGTCCAGGCGTGGTTCACCGTCAGCCACCAGTCGCAGGCGGTCGCCCACCTGCAGACGCGCCTTCTTCTCGGCGGTCGCGACAGCTTCGGTGCGGATCTTCGGTCCGGCGATATCCATCAGCACCTTGATGTCGCGCCCGACGACCTTGCCGGCCTGTCGAACGAATCCGGTCATGGCGCGCCAGGCGTCCGGGCCATCATGGGCGCAGTTGATCCGCGCGACGTCCATGCCGGCGCGGGCTAGGTCGAGAATCAAGTCCGGGCCTTCAGCTGCCGTGCCCGGCAGGGTCACCATGATCCGTGTGCGGCGGCCCGTTGCCCGTTCGCCGAGCAGGATGCTGGTTGCCTCGTCCAGATGTGTCTCCCCGGCAAAGAAGTCGGCTTCATTCGGGGCCGGCGGCAGATCTTGGCAGCCACCTGCCAAAGCTGCGAGAGCCTGCAGCACGGCGTCGATCGTTGGCAGAACACGCCCTTCCAGCCGACCCATGGACGAGAGGCCAAGCGCCATCAGGCGCCGCTGCAGAGGACGAATGTCATGGTGGCGCAGCTCCAGATAGTGGCAGAGGTTGTCTATCGCCGGATCGTCCAGGCCAAGCTCCTCGCCACCGATCGAAGCCCGGCGCTCGGTGGCATCGACGATTATTTGCGCACGCAATGCAAGCAGCTCTTCAAGGGCTGCGGCGGCGCGGATGGCGGGTGCATTGGCGGCTGTGATGGTCATGATCTCGTGCCTCCCGGCTGATCTTGGCCGCACGCTACACCGGGGGTCGTGACGGACACGTGACATCGATCAAGCCTTCGTCTTCCGGCGAATAGCGGCGCGCGCCAAAGCTCTCTATGGTGGCGCCATCCGACGCGGCAGGGAGGGCTGACGAAGGCATGAAGATCGCAATCCTGTCCGACATCCATGGCAATCGCCAGGCGTTTGAGACCGTCCTCTCAGACGCGCGGGCTCGTGGCGCCGAACGCTTCGTCATACTTGGCGACATCGTTGGTTATGGCGGCGATCCCGTGTGGTGCGTGGAAACATGCATGGAGATGGTCGCTGAGGGCGCGATTGCGGTCCGCGGCAACCACGACCAGGCGATCGGTGATCCCTCCTATTCGATGAATTCCTCCGCCGGCATCGCGATCGACTGGACGCGGATCACGCTCGAGCCACGACACCGCGACTTTCTCGCACGCCTCCCGGTTTCCGTCAGCGACGAGGACCGGCTTTATGTTCATGCGGAAGGGTCCGCGCCTGACCGCTTCACCTATGTGAATGATCGCAGCGACGCCGCGACGCATTTTCGCGGATGTGGCGCGCGCCTGACCTTTTGCGGTCATGTCCACGCCCCCGCCCTCTACGGGTTGGCAACGGGCGGCAAGGTGACACCCTTTATCCCGACCTCCGATATCGGCATCCCCGTTGCTCCCCCGCGACGCTGGCTGGCCGTCATCGGTTCGGTCGGCCAGCCGCGCGACGGCAATCCAGCCGCAGCCTGGGCGCTTTACGACACAACCTCTGCCGAGCTTTCCTTTCGCTGGTCGGCCTATGACATCGACGGCGCGGCCACCGCCATCCGCGCCGCCTCACTGCCTGAAAATCTTGCACTCAGGCTTTACAGGGGACGCTGAAAGGCGAGGTAAGAGGGGGCGGAGCATGGCACGGACACGTATCGACGAGGGCGACGTCATCGATGGCTTCACGCTCGGCAAGCTCGCCCATACCGGCGGCATGGCCAAGCTCTACGAGGTGACCCATCCGGACCATCCCGGACCCCTGCTCATGAAGGTTCCGCGCATCGGTTCCGGCACCGATCCGGCCACTATTGTCGGCTTCGAGATGGAACTGATGATCCTGCCGAGGATCAGCGGGCCACATGTGCCGCGCTTCGTCGCGCGCGGCGACTTTTCCAGCCAACCCTATATCGTCGTCGAACGGCTGCCGGGCAAATCGCTCTATCCGCTTCTTGACCACCTGCCCTGCTCCCAGCCTGAGGTCGTCGAGATCGCTGCCAAGATTGCGACGGCGCTGGCCGATTTGCACCGGCAGAAGGTTGTGCATCTCGACATCAAGCCATCCAACATCCTCTTTCGCGATTCTGGCGAGGCCGTGCTGGTCGACTATGGTCTTGCACGTCATCTCGAACTGCCGGATCTGATGGACGAGGAATTCCGACTGCCCTATGGCACGGCGCCCTATATGGCGCCGGAACAGATCCTCGGCGTACGATCCGATTTCCGCTCCGATCTCTTTGCGCTCGGCGTGCTGATGTATTTCTTCTCGACCGGCCGACGGCCGTTCGGCGATCCGCAGCGGATGAGCGGGTTGAAGAAACGGCTCTGGTGGGACCCGCCGCCGCCGCGCGAGCTCAATCCGATGGTCTCCAAGGCCTGCCAGGAGATCATCCTGCGCTGCCTGGAGGTTGATCCCGCCCGGCGCTACCAGTCGGCGGCACAACTCGCGCTGCATCTCGGCGATCTCTACAATGTGCGCCTGACCGCGCGTGCGGAAAAGACCAGCCGGGATGGCTGGCGCAAGGTGGTCAAGCGCATGCTGAACCCCGACCCGATCGAGCTCATCAAGCCGAAAGGGGCGGCCGCCATCCTTGCGTCCGCGCCGATCGTCATGGTGGCGATCGATCTCAATGCCGCGAGCCAGGACTTGGCGGAGGCGCTGCGGGAGACGGCCAAGCGCATTATCCGCAACACGCCGCATGCCCGCATCGCCTGCGTCAACGTGTTGAAGATCGCCCGCATCGCGCTCGACGACGATCTGGATGCCGAAGGCAACAGCAAACATGTGATGCGGCTTGCGGCGCTCAAGCACTGGGCAAGCCCGCTCGGCGCCGACGAGGCTGATATTACCTATCACGTGCTGGAGGCGGTCTCGCCGGCCCAGGCGATCCTCACCTTCGCCCGTGACAACAACGTGGATCACGTGGTGATGGGCGCACGGGCCAACTCGACGTTGCGCTCGCTGATGGGCAGCGTTTCCGGCGAAGTGGCGGCATCCGCCCCGTGCTCCGTTACCGTGGTGCGGGTTCGGGGGGCAAGCGCCTCGGCAAGTGCACCGGGTGCCGGCGAGGAGGACGAACCCGATCTCGCCGGACACGCCTGACGGTAGCGCCGTCCGAGGCTCAAAGCCTGAGCGACCAGACCGTCGCGTGATTGACGACACCCGGCTCCGCGATCAGTCGGAGAGCCTGCACTGGCTCAAAGCCCGCAATGCGTTTCGTACCCGCCAGACGTCCGCCGTCGGCGAACACTTCAAGCGATCCATAGTCGAGAAAGACCCGGATGCGTTTTGCGCCGGCCGCCTTTGCAATGTAGCGCGGGCCCGGCGGCTCCTCCGGGCGGTCGAGGAAACCATGCAGGATCTCGAGCCCTTCGCCATTTTGGGCGAGTGCCAAGCGGATCTCCGGGTGGTCGAATTCCAGTCGAAATTCGCCACCGGCCTGTTCCAGCTCGAACACCACCTCGGCTGCCCCATGCGGCACCGTCACCGCCTGGCCTGCGGCAAGCCGGGTGCGATCAAGCATGCGCGCGCGCAGGCTTTCCGCAGTTCCGATCGGCGGGGTCAGCAACTGATCGCCCTCCAGAACCAGGGTGCGCGGCAGGCTCATGGCCGAGGGGAAATCGATAGTCGGGCCGGTATCGGCCCAATTGCCGAGCCAGCCGATCCCAACCGGTGTGCCGCCGTCGACAAAGGCCTGGAAGGCATAGTTGTCCGTGCCGAAATCGAGTTCGCGGCCGAATTCCCGCGCGAAGGTTCGGCCATCGAACCAGCCGATATCGACCATGGTCAGGTTGCGCCGCCCGGTTTCCTTGTCGTCGCCGTTCATCAGCCCGTAGATCAGTGCCCAGCGGGTCGAGGGATCGCGCGCGTCGCCGCCGAGCGGCAGCAGGCAGGGGCATTCGAGCGCCGAGGTCTGATAGCGCGTCTCTGTGTAGAGTTTGCCAACATAGGTCCAGCCGTTGGCCGCGGTGTTATCCGACGTCTCGTAAAGGAGCACAACGCCGCCTTCAGCGCTCTGGCTGCCGAGCAGCATTTTCCAAAGGCCATCCGGTCCACGAAAGACGTAAGGGTCGCGGAAATCGAAAGTCAGGCCTTCGCCATCCGGCCGGCGCGGCAGCATCACGTCGGCGGCGCCTGCGCTGAACAGATCGGTTGATGTCGCCGTCAGCTGGATTTCCTGTTCGGGAATGCGGTCGGCAATTTTTTCCGTGAAGAAGACGCGGATGCCCGGGCCATCGGGACGGGCGATGGCAGAGCCGGAAAAGGCGCCGCCGCGCTTGTCGGGTCGGACGGTCAATTCCTCGGAGGGAAACAGGAAGACCGGCAGGTGGCGCCAGCGGAGGTAATCCGATGAGACGGCATGGCCCCAATGCATGTTGTTCCAGGTGCGGCCATGGGAATAGTGCTGGTAGAACAGATGCGGGCGCCCGCCGAAACGGCCGAAGCCATTTGGATCGTTCATCCAGCCAAAGGGTGGACGGAAATGATAGCCGTTGGGCAGATCCGGGGGTTCGTTGGCAGGATTGGTGTGGAGCACCGTGATCCCCGTCTCCAGCACGTCCGAGGCGGTGAACCAGTAAGCGACAGACAGCGAGGTGACCGCCGGATCATAGGTGAGGGTCACCGAGCCGCCGCCGAAGACATGATAGATGCGGAACGAGTTCTCCTCGGCATTGACCGCCTGAACCTCGCCGAACTTGCCATTGACGCTGTAGAGCGAGACCGATCCCGGCTCACCCGCCGTCACCGCCTTCAGCCACAAATGCAGGGTGGCATTCACAGGCAAATCCGCCTCGATCGTCCGATGTCCGTCCGGAATTCCGGTGGTTGCCGTCATATGCGTCTCCCTGCATGTCTGCCTTGAATGCGTCCGTTGTTCCCGCGTCAACGGACGCGGGCAGCCCGGTGTTCCCTCCCGCTTCCATTGGCCGTTGTCACAGAGGCTTCAGAAAACCGTCATGGCGGTTTCACGCGAAGCACCTATCGCCACAGGACGCAATTCACGGACGAGGGAGACCCGCCATGCGCCTTGCCATGCTTTTCGTCAGCCTGTTCTTTGCGCTTGTCGCCGGGGCGGCCAGCCTCGCGCGCATCCCCTCGCCTCAGCATGCGGCCCTGATCCACGAGCGGCTGACCCAGGCAAACCTGTTTCGCGATCATGTCATGGTCGTGGCGCATCGCGCCGGTTGGAAGCAGAACGGCAAGCCGATGCGGGCGGAAAATTCCTTCGCCGCGATCGACCATGCCTCTGCCATTGGCGTGGAAATGGTCGAACTCGACGTCCGCCGCAGCCGCGACGGCGCACTCGTGATCATGCATGACGAGACACTCGATCGGACGACAACCTGTCAGGGCAAGGTTGCCGAGCGCGATCTGGCCGATCTCAGGGCCTGCCGGTTAATCGTCGAAGGCGCGCGCCAGGTCACCGACGAACATGTCTTCACCCTGGAAGAGGCGATGTTGCACGCGCGCGGCCGCATCATGATCAACATCGACAACAAACTGGAGCCGGAGGCGCTGGTCGAGGTGGCCGACCTCGCGCGCCGGCTCGACATGACGGATGGCGTTCTGCTGAAGATGGCGATCTGGAACCCGGAGCGGCTGCAGCTTGCCCGCGACATCCGCCGCGCCATCGGCCCCGACATCGCCTTCATGCCGATCCTGGCCGACGACGCGGTGACTGAGACGGCTTTTGTCGACCGGACGCAATCCGCCCTGTCAGCACCCGCCGCCGAACTGATCCATTGGCACCGTGACGCAAGCCTGCCACTGACGGCGGATGGCGGACCACTGCTTTCGCCGCTGTCACGCGCTGCGGCGATCCGCAACAACACGCATCTTTGGATCAACACCTATCCGATCACTGATCGGCCGGAAGGGATGGTCGCAGGTGGACGCGGGGATTATCTGGCGCTGAAGACGGGGCATCCGGAGAATGTCTGGGGCTTCTTCGTTGAGCGGGGCGTGACGATCATTCAGACGGACGAGCCAGAGGCCGTGATCGCCTGGCTCGACGCGCAAGGCCTGCGCAGACCCTATGAATTGACGAACTGAAAATCTGAATTCTACCCAAATAGAAAAGGCGGCTCCGAGCCACCTTTTCCAATCTATTCAGTGAGTAAGCTCAAGCAGCCTTGGCAGCTTCACCATAGGGATCAAACCGTCCGTAGAAGGTTTCGCCCTTCGCAGCCATTTCGTTCAACAGCGGCGTCGGGGTGAAGTGGGCGCCGTAATCCTTGGCCAGACGTTCGCAGAGGCTTACGAAGGTCTTCACGCCCATGCCGTCGATGTAGGACAGGGCACCACCGGTGTAAGGTGCAAAGCCGAAGCCAAGGATCGAGCCGACATCGGCTTCGCGCGGGTCGGTGACGATGCCTTCCTCGACGGTGCGGGCGGCTTCCAGCGCGATGGTGACGAGGAAGCGTTCCTGCAGCGTCTTGACGTTGACGTCATCAGGCTTCTGCTGCGGATGGAGATCCTTCAGGCCCGGCCAGATGTGCTTCTTCGCCGGCTTTGCCGGATAGTCGTAGAAGCCCTTGCCGTTCTTACGACCGAAGCGCTCTTCCTTCTCGACCATGCGGGCGACCAGCTCCATGTGGCGCGGATCGACGGCCTTTTCACCGAGATCGGCGACGGTGGCTTTCAGGATCTTGTAGGAAAGGTCGATCGCCACTTCATCGTTGAGCGCTAAGGGCCCGACCGGCATGCCGGCAAACTTCGCGGCATTTTCGATCATGACCGGCGGTACGCCTTCGATCAGCATGTTGTAGCTTTCGGCCATGTAACGCAGGACGCAGCGGTTGACGAAGAAGCCACGGGTGTCGTTGACGACGATCGGGGTCTTCTTGATCGCAGCGACGTAATCGAGGGCCACAGCGAGTGCCTTGTCGCCGGTTTCCTTGCCGAGGATGACTTCGGTCAGCATCATCTTCTCGACCGGCGAGAAGAAGTGGATGCCGATGAAATCGACCGGGCGCTTGGAGTTTCCGGCAAGGCCCGTGATCGGCAGGGTCGAGGTGTTGGACGCAAAGATCGCGCCTTCCGGAAGAACGGCTTCGACCTTCTCGATCACGGCCTTCTTGACGTCGCGGTCCTCGAAGACGGCTTCAATCACCAGATCGGCATCGGCGAGCGTGCCGTAATCGTCAGAGGGTGTGATCAGCGAAAGGAGCTTTTCACCCTCGTCCTTGGTCAGCTTTCCCTTACCGACTGCGCCGGCAACGAGACCTTCCGAATGGGTCTTGCCCTTGCCGGCAGCTTCCAGGTCACGGTCGATCAACACGACATTGATGCCGGCCGCAGCCGTCACATAGGCGATCGAGGCGCCCATGAAACCGGCGCCGACGACGCCGACCTTCTTGATCTCGGTCTTGGGCTGACCGGCCGGGCGACGAGCGCCCTTGTTCAACTCCTGCATCGAGACGAAGAGCGAGCGGATCATCGAATTAGCTTCGGTGGTCTGGACGATCTCGGTGAAATAACGCTGCTCGATCCTGAGACCCGTATCGAAGGGCACCTGCAGGCCTTCATAGACGCTCTTCAAGATCGCAAGGGCTGCCGGATAATTGCCGGCGGTTTCCCGGCGCAGGATGGCGGAAGCGGCGGGCCAGAGCTGAGCTGCGGCCGGAGTCCAAATGCCGCCGCCTGGAACCTTGAAACCCTTTTCGTCCCAGGGTGCGACCGGCTTCAGGCCGTCCTTGATCATCTGCTTGGCAGCGTTGATCAGTTCACCGGGCTCGACCACCTGATGCACAAGGTTCATCGCCTTGGCGCGGGCAGCCGAAAGGGTCTGACCGGTCGTCATCATCTGCAGGGCGTCCTGCGTGTTGGCAAGACGCGCCACGCGCTGCGTGCCGCCGGCGCCGGGGAAGATGCCGACCTTGACTTCAGGCAGGCCGATCTTGACCGACTTGGCGTTGGATGCCACGCGGCCATGGCAGGCCAGCGACAGTTCGGTCGCCCCACCCATGCAGGTGCCGTTGATGGCGCAGACCCACGGCTTGCCGTTGGTCTCGATCTTGCGCCAGAGCCAGGTCATGCGACCGGCGGCGTCAAAGAGCTTCTGGACGGCGGCGGCCGGGTCCTTCGCCTTTTCCTCTTCGAGCATGGAGAACATGCCCTTGATCATGGTGAGATCGGCGCCACCGGAGAAGGACGACTTGCCTGACGTGAAGACCACGCCCTTGACGCCATCATCGGCGACAGTCTGGTCGAGGATCTTCTCGATCTCGTCCATGACTTCGACGGTGAAGACGTTCATCGACTTGTCAGGCATGTCCCAGGTGACGAGGGCAATGCCGTCAGCGTCGGTCTCGATGGTAAAGTTCTTGTAGGTCATGATGGGATTCCTCTTCCCTTGAATTCGCCGATGCCGCCACCGCTCCGCGTTGGGTGCGATCTGGCGGGGTTAAGCCCCTCCCCCTTGTGGGGAGGGGTTGGGGAGGGGATCTTGTGCAAAGGCCCCTCCCGCCTGCCGGCCACCCTCCCCACGAGGGGGAGGGTTGGACCCCATCAAACGCGCTCGATCACCGTTGCCGTGCCCATGCCGGCGCCGATGCAGAGCGTGACCAGCGCGGTGTTGAGATCGCGGCGTTCCAGTTCGTCCAGCACCGTGCCGAGGATCATCGCGCCGGTGGCACCGAGCGGATGGCCCATGGCGATGGCGCCGCCGGCGACGTTCATCTTCGAATGGTCGACGTTGAAATGCTGCATGAAGCGCAGGACGACGGCGGCGAAGGCTTCGTTGAGTTCGAACAGGTCGAAATCGGAGATCTTCATGCCGGTGCGCTTCAGGAGCTTTTCCGTCACGTCAACCGGACCGGTCAGCATAAGGGCCGGGTCGGAGCCGATATTGGTGAAGGCGCGGATGCGGGCGCGGGGCTTGAGACCCATCGAGTCACCGCCAGCCTTGGAGCCAACGAGGACGGCTGCAGCGCCATCGACGATACCGGACGAGTTGCCGGCATGGTGGATATAGTTGATACGCTCGATTTCCGGATGGGCCTGGATGGCCACGGCTTCGAAGCCGCCCATTTCGCCAGGCATCTGGAAGGACGGGTTGAGGCTTGCCAGCGACTGCATGTCGGTGCCGGGGCGCATGTGCTCGTCGCGGTCGAGAATGACGAGGCCGTTGCCATCCTTCACCGGGATGACGGACTTGGCGAAGTTGCCGGCAGCCCAAGAGGCAGCCGAGCGCTTCTGGCTCTCGACGGCATAGGCGTCGACGTCATCACGGGTGAAGCCATACTTTGTGGCGATCAGATCGGCCGACACGCCCTGCGGCATGAAATAGCCGGGGAAGTTCACCGAGGGGTCCATGTACCAGGCACCGCCCGACATGCCCATGCCGACGCGGGACATGCTCTCGACACCACCGGCGATGACGATGTCATCCGAACCCGCCTTGACCTTGCCGGCCGCGAGGTTGATGGCGTCGAGGCCAGAGGCGCAGAAGCGCGAAATCTGGATGCCGGGGGCTGCGAAGTCATAGCCGGCCTCGAAGGCAGCCGCCTTCGGGATCACGGCACCGGCTTCCATGACCGGGTCGACGCAGCCGAAGATGATGTCATCGACGGTCGAGGTGTCCAAGCCGTTGCGGTCGCGCAGCGCTTCCAGCGTCTTGGCGGCCAGACGGGGGGTCGGCACTTCGTGCAGCGATCCGTCCTTCTTGCCGCGCCCGCGGGGTGTGCGCACGTGGTCATAAATGAAGACTTCAGTCATCGTCTCTCTCCCTTGGGCGCACGGGGCGCCGGAATTTCACTGTCCTACGCCTGCCGTTCTCTAGGCAGGACGGGGCCGCATCCTCGGGTCAACCCTCCCCCTTGTGGGGAGGGTCGGAGCGCAGCGACGGGGAGGGGTTTACCCTCAAAAGGCCCCTCCCCAACCCTCCCCACAAGGGGGAGGGAGCAGGTCGCGCAATCAAAACGCCTCGGCGGCCATTTCCATCAGGCTGTCGGCGCCGGTTTCGATGCGGGCCTTGCGCAGGGCCGTCTCCGGCATGACCTTCTCCATGTAGAAGCGGCCGGTCAACAGCTTGTTCTTGTAGTAGTCGGCATCGCCCGAGCCTGCAGCAATGTTCTCGTTCGCGGCCTTTGCCATCTTCGCCCACATGTAGCCGAGCACGACGAGACCGAAGAGGTGCATGTAGTCGGTCGAGCCGGCGCCGGCATTGTCGGGCTTGGCCATGGCGTTCTGCATGAACCACATGGTTGCGGCCTGCAGGTCGTTCAGGCCCTTTTTCAGGCTCTTGGTGTAGCCGGAGAGCGTCTCGTCGCCGCGATTTTCCTCGCAGAAATCACCGATTTCCTTGAACAGCGCCATCACCGCACGGCCGCCATTGAGGCCGAGCTTGCGGCCGACGAGATCGAGCGCCTGGATACCATTGGCACCTTCGTAGATCATCGCGATGCGGGCATCGCGGACATACTGGCTCATGCCCCATTCTTCGATATAGCCGTGACCGCCATAGACCTGCTGGGCCATCACGGCGTGATCGAAGCCCTTGTCGGTCAGGACGCCCTTGAGGATCGGCGTCATCAGACCGAGCACGTCGTCGGCGATCTGCTTTTCCGCAGCGTCGCCCGAGCGGTGCGCGATGTCGGACTTGAGCGCCGTCCAGAGCGTGAAGGCGCGGCCGGCCTCGTTGAAGGCCTTGATGGTCAAGAGCACGCGGCGGATGTCCGGGTGAACAATGATCGGGTCGGCCTTCTTCTCGGGCGCCTTGACGCCGGAGAGAGAACGGCCCTGGATGCGCTCGCGCGCATAGTTGGCGGCGTTCTGATAGGCGATCTCGGAGATCGACAGGCCCTGCAGACCAACGCCGAGGCGGGCCTCGTTCATCATGACGAACATGGCCGCCAGGCCCTTGTTCTCGGCACCGATCAGGTAACCGGTCGCCTCGTCATAGTTCATCACGCAGGTGGCATTGCCGTGGATGCCCATCTTGTGTTCGATCGCACCGCAGGTGACCGTGTTGCGGGCGCCGACCGAGCCGTCGTCGCCGACCATGAACTTCGGTACGATGAAGAGCGAGATGCCCTTGGTGCCCTCCGGTGCGCCCTCGATGCGGGCCAGCACGAGGTGGATGATGTTGTCCGACATGTCGTGTTCGCCGGCCGAGATGAAGATCTTCTGGCCGGAAATCTTGTAGGTGCCATCACCAATCGGAACGGCCTTGGTGCGCAGCAGGCCGAGATCCGTGCCGCAATGGGGCTCGGTCAGGTTCATCGTGCCGGTCCAGATACCCTCGACCATCTTCGGCAGGTATTTCTGCTTCTGCTCGTCGGAGCCGTGCACGAGGATCGCGGCGATCGCGCCCTGAGTCAGACCGGGATACATCATCAGCGCCATATTGGCGGACGACATATATTCACCGACGGCCGAATGCAGGACATAGGGCAGACCCTGGCCACCATATTCGGCCGGCACCGCGAGGCCCAGCCAGCCGCCCTGACAGTAGGCATCATAGGCCTGCTTGAAGCCCTTGGGCGTCTTGACCGAACCATCATCCGAACGGACGCAGCCTTCCTGGTCGCCGGAGAGGTTGAGCGGGAAAAGCTGCTCTTCCGCCAGCTTGGCGGCCTCGCCAACGATTGCCTCGATCATGTCGGGGGTCGCATCCTCGAAGCCCGGCAGGTTGTTGTACCGCTCGAGACCAAGGACGTCGTTGAGAATGAAAAGCGTGTCGTTCACGGGGGCCTTGTAGACAGGCATCGGTCATCTTCCTCCAAAGACTTCGGTTCCGAACGGGATCGGACTGTTCTGGCTTATACAAATAATTGACGTGCGCGTAAACGTCAAAATTTATGCAGCGCTCGTTTTTCGCGTCTGTGCGGGCTGCATCCCCTCCCCCATGCAGGCTGCCCGAACCGGCTTGCGCGGGGCATATCAGGCATAGCTGAACTTGCCGCACCATGCGCATTTCTTAGCGAGACTTAACGGCTTGTTTACCATGTTTCATGAAAGGTTGCGTTTGAAAGCCGATGATCCGATGCCGATTCCCGCCGACCCCGCCAGCGCTTGCGCCGGGGACCCGGAAACGGCCAGGCGGATTGGCGGCACCGGACGCATCGGGGGTGGCGACGCCCCTCCCCGCATCATGAAGCGAGCAGAACCATGAACGGATCTCGATCCTCTTCCACGCGCCCCGGCAGCCCATCCTCGCTGGATGCGCTGAGCCGCACCATTGAAGGGCTCGAGGCGCGGATCGAAGGTCTGATGAACCAGTCGGGCCAGAGAGCAACCGCCGCCGCCGAGGCGCCCGCCCGCCCGCTGCCGCGCAGCCGGCCCGAGGAGCCGCAGCGGCGTCCTGATCCGCTCGCCGAGATCCGCGAACGCCAGAAGGCGCTGGAAGAAAGCCGCAACCGCAGCGCCGATCGCGCGAGCCTCTACAGCCGTGGCGACGAACAGCCCGCGCGCGTGCCGGTCAGGACCCCGCCGCTCGCCGAGCCGCGCCCCGGCTTCAGCACCCGCAGCGAATTGCGCGCCAGTGCCCCTCTCCCGCCAGCAGTACCCGCGACCCGTGATGTCGGCGAGGCCTTGACGGGTCTGCGGCAGGACGTGGCGGAAACCCTGTCACGTGACATTGCAGGACTGCGCAGCGAAATGCGCGCGATCCGCACCATTGCCGAACAGCAGCGTCCGCAGGACGACCTGCGCGCCGATCTCGCGCGCCTGGCCGACAGCATCCAGCATCTCGATACAGCCCAGACACCGGAAACGGACGGCTTGCGGCAGGACTTCAACGCGCTCCGCTCGCTGATGGACGGGCTTGCCCGCGAAGAAACCATACAGCGCATGGAACAGCGCTGGAGCGACGTCGAGGTGCGCCTCGACGAGATGGATACCGGCGCCATGCGCGACGAAATCATCCGGCTTGCCGATCGCCTCGACGACATCAAGGCCCAGCTCGGCAGCATGGGCGACAGCCGCACCATCCGCGCTCTTGAAGACCGGCTGATGACGGTTGCCAGCGCGCTCGAACATATCGGTGCGCATCTTGACCCGAACGAACGCATGGTGATGGAGCAGTTCGCCGGCCTCGACCTGCGGCTCGACGAAATCACCCGCGCCATTGCCGCTGGCAGCCGCAACAGCGGACCGGCAAACGACCCCGCGACCTTCCACCGGCTGGAAGAGCGCCTGGTCGGGCTTGCCCGCCAGATCGAAACGCTCTCGGAGCGTCGCGCCCCCGAGGCGGATGTCTCGCAGGAACTGGCCGAGCGGCTGGAACTGCTCACTGCCCGCATCGAGCAGCTCTCTGCCGAACAGGGCGCGGTGCGCCTCGAGGAGCGGCTGGATCAGCTTTCCTATATGATGGAACGCGGCCAGTCGCCGATCCCGGCACCGGAATTGACCGGCTATCTCGCGGATATCTCGCGCAAGATCGACGCGCTCGACAGCGGCGCCGTCAATGATCGCCTGGCCGACCGGCTGGAGATCCTTGCCCGTCGCATGGAAGACCTCGACGCCCCGCATGCCGCCGCCGTCATCGACGACAGTGCACTGCGCAACCTCGAAGATCGGCTCAACGCCGTCGTCGACCGGCTGGAGGAAACCAGTGCCACCGTGCCCGGTTCCGAAAGCGCCAGCCTGCGCGGCCTCGAAGAACAGATCGCCCATCTCTCCGCCCTGATCAGCCAGCCCTCGACCGATCCGGAAGTCGCGGGCCGCATTTCTGCGCTCGAAGATTATGTCGCGACCAGCGACGAATACATCATCGAGGCCGCCCGCCAGGCGGCCGAAACGGTGATGGCGAATTTTTCCCAGCGCAACCTGCTGAGCGGCACCGCCCAGCCGGCCGATCTTTCGGCGCTGACGGCCCTGTCCGACCACCTGAAGCAGCTCGAAGACTATTCCCGTCATTCCGAGGAGCGGACCCACCGCACCTTCGAAGCGCTGCATGACACGCTGGTGCAAATCGCGGGGCGTCTCGACGAACTGCATGAATCCTCGCAGCGGCAGGATTCGGCTGCGCTGTTCGCCCAGGCGCCGATCGCAACCGCGCAGCACGCCCGCCGCGCCGAAGCGCCTGCCCCGGCGGCCAATGTGAAGCCGCCAGAAATGCCGACGCCGGCCCCTGCCCATCCGATCGATGAAGAGCTTCTGGCCGCTGCCGATGATTTCGCCCAGACGATGACGGCCATGCCTGTCATCGATGCGGCGCGCGAGAAGAAGGCCTCCAAGCCCAGCCTCCTCGCTGGACTCGGCAAGAAGCTGATGCCGGGCAAGAAGGCGCCGAAGGCAAAGTCGGCGACGGTCGAGACGGATGCGCGCCAGATCGTCGATCCGGCACCGTCGCTCGACCCCGTCGACGTGCTTCCGCCGGACGAAGCCAATGAACTGCTCGAACCCGGTTCGGGCGCGCCCGACGTGCGCAAGATCCTGGAGCGGGTGCGCGCCAGCCAGCAAGCCTCGAAATCCACCGGTTCCGAGCCGGAGAGCGGCGACCGCACCGACTATATCGCAGCCGCCCGCCGCGCCGCCCAGGCGGCTGCGATGGAAATGAACAAGACGCAGAAGGCGAGCCCCGCCGCCAAGGCCAATGGCAAGGCAAACGCCAAGGTGAAGGTACCATCCGAGGCTGGGCAGTCTTCGCTGTTTGCCCGGTATCGCCGGCCGATCCTGATGGCCGTCGGCGCGATCCTGCTCGCCGCCATGGCGATGCCGCTGGTCAATACGCTGACCAAAAGCAATGCACCGGCCGTCGTCGAAGAGGCAGCGCCCGAAGAGAATTCGCTGGTGACGCCAAACGAGCCGACCAGCCCCGACAGCGTCAGCCAGGCTGTCCCTGCCGCAGTGGACGCCGACCAGCCCGGTGCTGACGGCGAGGCCGCCGTTGCAGACAGCGCCGAACAGCCGATCGAGGCAGAGGCACCGGCCGATACCGAACCGACGCTTGCCCCGCCGCCGGCCGCGCCCGTCACGATTTCGGCCGCCGCCCCGCCAGCGGCACCTGTCAACGCGCTGATGGCGCCGGTTGAGACCGGTCCGGCCCAGACCCTCGACAACAGCGCTGCCCCGGTTGCCGAAGCCAGCCCGGCTGCAGCGGTCGCTCCTGCGGCACCCGTCAGCGCCGCGGCTGCCACCCCTCCGGCCCCAATGGCAGAGATCGTGGTACCGGCGGAAATCACCCCGCCGTCGCTGTCGATCGCTGCCAAGAATGGCGATCCGCTGGCGCTCTTCGAGATCGGCGCACGCTACACCGAAGGACGTGGCGTCGCGAACAATTTTGCCGAAGCGGCCAAGTGGTACAAGCTCTCCGCCGACAAGGGTTTTGCGCTCGCGCAATACCGCTTGGCCAATTTCCTGGAAAAGGGAACGGGCCTTGCCCCCGACATCAAGGAAGCCAAGCGCTATTACGAACTTGCCGCCGCTGCCGGCAATGCCAGCGCCATGCACAACCTCGCCGTCATCTATGCCTCCGGCAAGGACGGCGCGCAGGATTATGCCAAGGCGGTCGAATGGTTCGGCAAAGCTGCCGAACGGGGCGTGTCCGACAGCCAGTTCAACCTCGCCATCCTCTATGCGCGTGGCAATGGGGCTGCCCCGGATCTGACCCAGTCCTACAAGTGGTTTGCGATCGCTGCCAAGGGTGGCGACAAGGATGCCGCCCAGAAGCGCGACGAAGTGGCCAATGCGATGAAGCCGGATCAGCTGGAGCGTGCCCGCGCCGAGGTTGATCTGTGGAAGGTGACGCCGCTCGACGAGAACGCGAATTCGGCCAACACACCGGACGAATGGGCCGGCAAGGGGCTGAAGACCGCCAGCATCGACATGAAAAAGGCGATCCGCAACATCCAGGCGATCCTCAACAAGGCCGGCTTCGATGCGGGCAATCCTGATGGCGTCATGGGGGCAAAGACCGTGACGGCGATCAAGGCCTTCCAGACCTCGATCGGCGAAGAGCCGAACGGTCAGGTGACCGACAAGCTGGTCAAGGAACTGCTCGCTCGCAACAAGTGATCGCACCGTCACAAAAGCCGTAAATTTCCCGCCTATGCAGGGATGCTGAATTGACTTGCAGGATATGCGGGCGCAAGAAGGAAATGCCGAGGGATCAAGCCCGATCAAGGACTTGGTTCATCTGAACTGATCCAAAAACGGGGCCGCTCAGGTCCGAACGAGATCCGCGCCTGTGGCGCGGATAATCGCATTTGAGGTCCTGACGTGACGATCTATCTGCCGATCGCCGAATTGTCGGTCAATATCTTCATCATCCTCGGCATGGGCGCGGCTGTGGGCTTCCTCTCGGGCATGTTCGGGGTCGGCGGCGGTTTCCTCATCACCCCTCTTCTGATCTTCTACAACATCCCGCCTGTCGTCGCCGTCGCCACCGGCGCCAACCAGGTCGTCGCCTCGTCCGTTTCCGGGGCCATCACGCATTTCCGCCGTGGCTCTCTCGACATGAAGCTCGGCACGGTGCTCTTGATCGGCGGCCTGGCCGGCGCCAGTGTCGGCGTGGGGATCTTCTCCTGGCTGCGCCGTCTCGGCCAGTTGGACCTGATCATCTCCCTGCTCTACGTCGTCTTTCTCGGCACGGTCGGTGGGTTGATGCTGGCGGAGAGCCTGCGAGCGCTCAGGCGCGCCGCGCGCAATGAAACGGCACCGCTGAAGCGGCCCGGCCAGCACAACTGGGTGCACCGCTTGCCCTTCAAGATGCGGTTCAAGAAATCGAAGATCTATCTCAGCGTCATTCCGATCCTGGCGCTTGGTTTCGGCATCGGCATCCTGACCTCGATCATGGGTGTCGGCGGCGGCTTCATCATGGTGCCGGCGATGATCTATCTGCTGCGTATCCCGACCAATGTCGTCGTCGGGACCTCGCTGTTCCAGATCATCTTCACCACGGCCTACACAACGATCGTGCAGGCGGCGACGAACTATTCGGTCGACATCGTTCTTGCCTTTGTCCTCATGTTGGCCGGCGTGATCGGCGCGCAATACGGTGTGCGTGTCGGCCAGAAACTGCGCGGCGAGCAGTTGCGGGCGCTGCTGGGTCTTCTGGTTCTCGCGGTCGGCGTGCGTCTTGCCATCGAGCTGATCGTTCCCCCGGAAGACATCTATTCGATCGCGATCGGGGGCTGAGATGGTGACGCGGCTCTCGCTTTTCGCTTCTGCAGTTTTGCTTTGCTTGGCGACTATCACCCCTGCCGCCGCCCAAGATCCCCTTGCGCTGGATCTGACTGGCAAGGAAAGCCTCGATATCGGGACATCGACCAGCGAAATCGCGATCACCTCGGATTTTTCCGGCGCCGACCTCACCATCTTCGGGGCGCTCGCCAATACCGACCAGTTGCTGCTCGCCATTGGCCAATATGATGTGGTGGTGACACTGGAGGGTCCGCGCGACTGGACGACGGTGCGGCGCAAGGAGCGGCTGTTCGGCATCTGGGTGAACCGCACCTCGATGACGTTCGAGCAGATGCCGATCTCCTATTCACTGGCCAGCACGCGACCGGTGGAGCAGATCTCGGCAGCGCAGGAACTGACGACGCGGAACATCGGCATCGACCATCTGGCGCTGACGCCGACCGGCTACATCACCACGGCTGCCAACCTCGCCGAGTTTCGCGACGCCTTCCGCCGGCTGAAACAGAGCCAGGGTCTCTACCAGCGCGACACGAACGGGGTCCGTTTTGTGTCGTCAAGCCTGTTTAAGGCGACGCTGCGCCTGCCCGCCAATATTCCAGATGGCGTACACATGGTGCATGCCTATCTGTTCAAGTCGGGCGAATTCATTGCGGAGAAGGAATTGCCGCTGCGCGTCATTAAGACCGGCCTTGAGGAAGCGATCACCGAGGCCGCGCATGAACAGCCGCTCCTCTACGGCGTGTTTGCCGTGCTGACAGCGCTGATCACGGGCTGGCTGGCAAGCCTGGTGTTCCGGAAGGATTGAGGATCGCGGCATCCTCCGCCATGCGCGCCTTCACCGCCAGATAGGCGGCCGTCAGGTCGGCAAGGACGTCCCTTGCATTCGGATCGCGCGCGGCACCGAGATGGATGACCCGAAGCTCGGCCATGAAGTCCTCCCAGAGCGGCGGGCCACCTTTTTCCAGCAGCTCCGCGCGGATGGCCAGTTCCTGGCTCACAGGTCGGTGGCGCCGTCCCCAGGCCCCCATCATCGCCAATAGCGGCACCAGCTGGATCGCGGCTTCCGTTAGTGAATAGACGCCCTTCTGCTTGTGCGTCGGATCGTCCCGGCGCGACAGAAGGTCGTTCGCAACCAGACGCTTCAGCCGATCGGCGAGGATATTCGAGGCAATGCCTTCCTCCGACTGTTGCAGCAATTCGCGGAAATGCCGTCGGTTGCCGAACATCACGTCCCGGATGACGATCAGGCTCCAGCGATCACCGATCACCTCCAGAGTCAGATTGATGGGACAGCCCGAGCGCTGCATCGTCATGGCCAAGGCCTCCAAAACCGATTGCGTAATGCCATCAGTTGGGGTAGCAATCAACCAGTTGCAATATGCAATTGGTTGATGAGGACACACATGCGAAAACTGATCGGCTGGAACCTGATGTCGTTGGATGGCTATTTCGAAGGCGGCACCCCCTGGGACCTCGCGTTTCACCTCCTCGCCTGGGGGGCGGATCTGCGGAGCTATGCCCTGTCGCTCGGCGAAGAGACGGATTTCATCCTGTTTGGGCGCAAGACTTACGAAGGCATGGCCGCCTACTGGCCAGAGGCGACTGAAGAACTCGAGATCAAGGCCTATATGAATGCAAAATCCAAAGGCGTCGCCACACGAACCTTGAGCGATGCATCATGGAACAACACTCGCATCATCCAGGATGCGGTTGCGGAACTGAGGGCCATGAAGGCCGAGCCAGGCAAGACCATCTTCGTGTTCGGCAGCGCTGAGCTTCAACACGACCTGCTGGAAGCAGGATTGATCGACGAATTGCGGGTCTGCGTGGTGCCGGTCCTGCTCGGCACGGGGACGTCCCTGTTCAAGCCCGGACAGGAACGCCGGCTGGCGCTGATCGAGGCAAACCCGGTTGATACCGGTGCCGTCATCCTGCGCTATTCTGTCGGGACCGATTGAGCGAGACGGTCAGCCCAGCAGATTGCCATAGCGCACGGAATAGATCCGGTCGCGGCCGATAAGGTGGGCAATCAGGTCGGTGCGGGCAAACAGGCCGGTGAAGGCCTTGTGGCGCAGATCAAGGCCACCGGTCGTCACCCCGAAGGACGGCATGACCAGGCGATTGCCGTCGGTGGCAAAGCAGGGCCGGCGCACGGATTTTTCGCGACGCCGCACGGTGGCCGAGGGGTGCAGGTGGCCGGCCACCTCACCTTTGCCATGGGCGAGTGAGGGTTCGTGCCGGAAGGTGAGGCCGGACAGCGCGATTTCGTCGGCGGATATCCCGGGCAGGCCCGTCGTACCGTCCGGATCGTGGTTGCCATTGATCCAGATGAGGTCGCGGCCATGGGCGATCGACAGGATCATCTCGCGATAGGCCGGGGGCATCAGCGCCGAACCGACGCGATCGTGGAAATTGTCCCCCAGACTGATCACCGTCTTCGGCTGGTAGCGCGTGACGACGGCATCGAGCAGCCTCAAGGTCGCCTGCGTGTCGTAGGGCGGCAGAAGCTGACCTCGGCGGGCGAAAGCGGCGCCCTTTTCGAGATGCAGATCGGAGACCACAAGCGTGTCGAGGTCAGCTAGATAGAGGGCGCCGGTGAGGTCGCAGACGGCCGCAACGCCGCAAAGGGCGATCTCGGTCGCCACTTCGGTGTTGTCAGGCGGCGCCAGGCGCCTTGCGGTCAAACTCGTCATACGTTCGTCCTGCCGTTCCCGGCGTTTCGTCATCCCGGCCGTTTCCGGCATCAGGCCATGGCCTCGGCGATCAGATCGTCGGCCGCCATCGAGAGCACATGCTCCTGCGCGTCGCCAGCGACCGGCTCCTTGCCGATCTCCAGCATCACCGGCACGGCGAGCGGCGAGATATGGTCCAGCCGCTTGTGCAGGATATGGCCCTTGATTCGCTCCAGCATATCGGCAAGTCGGGCGATGTCCAAAAGTCCTGCGGCGGCATCCTGTCGCGTCGCCTGCATCAGGATATGGTCCGGTTCGTGGCTGCGCAGCACGTCATAGATCAGATCGGCCGAGACGGTCACCTGCCGTCCGGATTTTTCCTTGCCCGGATGACGCTTTTCGATCAGGCCGGCAATCACGGCGCAGGTGCGGAAGGTGCGTTTCAGCATCCAGCTCTCGTCCAGCCAGGCTTCAAGATCGTCCCCCAGCATGTCCTGGTCGAAGAGATCGGACAGGCTGAGCACGCCCCGCGCAATACGCGAGCCCATGTCCTCAAGCCCCCAGACAGCCAGCGCATAGTCAGTGGCGACGAAGCCGAGAGGCTTTGCCCCCATCCGCTCCAGCCGCCGCGTGAGCAGCATGCCGAGTGTCTGGTGCGCCAGCCGCCCCTCAAAGGCGTAGACAACCATGTAAAAGCGTTCGCCGCGCGGAAACGTCTCGATCAGCAGATCGCCGCGCTTGGGGAGCACCGACTTTTCCTCCTGCAGCGACAGCCAGTCGCGCACCTGATCCGGCAAATGGGTGCGGCGGGAGGGATCATCCAGCATGGCGCGCACCTGGTCAGCGAGGTAAGTCGACAGCGGGAACTTGCCGCCAGCATAGGCGGGGATCTTCGGATCCTGCGAGAAGGCGTTGGACACCAGGCATTCATTGTCGCGGATGCCTTCAAAGCGTAACACCTTGCCGGCAAAGAGGAAGGTGTCGCCCTGGGTCAGTTGCTCGAAGAAATACTCCTCGACCTTGCCCAGCGTCATGCCGCCCCGGCCGATCGAGCCCAGATGATTGCGCTTCACCAGCCGGACGTTGAGCATCGGCATTTCGACGATGGTGCCGAGGTTCAGGCGATATTGCTGGGCGACCTGCGGGTTCGAGACGCGCCACAGGCCCTCCCTGGTTTTGCGGATCCGGGCATAGCGCTCGTAGGTTCTGAGCGCATAACCGCCGGTCGCGACAAAATCGACTATGCGGGCAAAGGTTTCGCGCGGAAGGTTGGCATAGGGCAGCGCACTAACCACCTCACCATAGAGATCCTCCTCATCGAAGGGCGCCGCACAGGCCATGCCGAGCACATGCTGGGCGAGCACGTCAAGCGACCCTTCGCCGACCGGCGGCGTATCCTGGGCACCGATATAGTTGGCGTCGAGGGCGGCCTGGCACTCCATGACCTCGAAGCGGTTGGCAGGCACGAGAATGGCGCGGGACGGCTCGTCCATGCGGTGGTTGGCGCGGCCGATGCGCTGGGCCAGCCTTGAGGCGCCTTTCGGTGCGCCGACATGAACGACGAGATCGACATCGCCCCAGTCAATACCGAGATCGAGGGTGGAGGTGGCGACCACGGCGCGCAGCCTATTCTCAGCCATAGCCGCCTCGACCTTGCGGCGCTGCGAGACATCGAGCGAGCCGTGATGCAGCGCAATCGGCAGATTGTCGTCATTCACTGTCCAGAGTTCCTGGAAGAGCATTTCAGCCTGGGAGCGGGTGTTGACGAAGAGCAGCGTCGTCTGGAAGTCCTTCAGCACCTTGTAAACATCGGGGATGGCATAACGGGCCGAATGACCCGACCAGGGAATGCGTTCCTCGGTCTCAAGGATCGTGATGTTGGGCCTTGCCCCACCGTCGACGGTAATCAGGCCGCTGGCGGCTTCGTCGTCCATCCGCTGGCCGACCAGCCAGCGGCGAAGGTCCATCGGCTGGGCAACTGTTGCCGACAGCCCGATAGTCTTCAGCTCCGGTGCCAGACGGCGCAGACGCGCAAGACCGAGCGAGAGCAGATGGCCGCGCTTGGAGGTGACCAGCGAGTGCAGCTCGTCGAAGATGACGTAACGCAGATCCTTGAAGAACCTGGTGGCATCGGAATGGGAGATGAGCAGCGCCAGCTGCTCCGGCGTGGTCAGCAAAATGTCCGGGGGATTGGTCTTCTGGCGCTGACGCTTGGAGGCGGGCGTATCACCGGTGCGGTTCTCGATAGTGATCGCCAGCCCCATCTCGGTGACCGGCTTCATCAGGTTGCGCTCGATATCGACGGCGAGTGCCTTCAAGGGCGAGATGTAGAGCGTGTGGATGCCGGTAAACGCCTCGCCCGGTTTTTTGCGCCCGCGTTCTGTAAGGTCCGTCAGCGACGGCAGGAAGCCGGCCAGCGTCTTGCCGGCGCCGGTGGGGGCGATCAGAAGCAGACTTTCGCCCTCCCTCGCGCGCGACAGGAGCTCCACCTGATGGGCGCGCGGCCTCCATCCCTTTTCGCCGAACCAGCGTAGGAAGGGGGCAGGTAGGAGGGAGAGGGTGGAATCAGTGGTGCTCACCGAGCCAAGGTAGTGGACGCAGGGGGAAAGAGAAGGGGATACCTGCCGGCAACTGCGACATCGCCCGATCGTCCCTGACCAAGCCTTAGGTTTGATCCCTCATCGCAGCGCGATGTAACGGTCCGAACGGTGATTGATGGCTAGGAACAGGTTCAGCACCACGGCGCCGATCACCGAATAGAGCACCACGCCGGGACTGACGACGGCGAAGGCGAGCGCCATGACGCAGAGGTCGAAGGCCAGTTGCACGAGGCCGGCGCGGATGCCGAAACGATCCTGGATGTAGACGGCGAGGATACCGAGGCCGCCGAGGCTGGCACGGTGTCGATACAGGGCGAGCAGACCGAAGCCGAGAAGCAGACCACCCAGCACGGCCGCCCAAAGCGGTTCGATCCGGCTTATGTCGATGAACCGGCTTTCAACCTCGACAAGGACAGAGGTCAGGCCGACGGCGATGAAGGTCTTGATGGTGAAATCGAGCCCGACGCGCCGCAAGGACAGAATGTAGAAGGGCAGGTTCAGCAGGAAAAAGAGCAGACCGAAGCTCCAGCCGCTCCAATAGTGCAGGACGAAGGCCAGACCGGCCATGCCACCCGTGAGCAGGCCAACCTTGGCAAGGAAATACAGCCCAAGCGCTGCAATCAGGCTGCCGGCCACGAGGCCCTGCAGATCTTCCGCCGGCGAATGGCGGGTCGGGTTGGAATTCCAGATGCCCAGCATGCTCGTCATTTGCGCCATCACATCTCTCCAGAAACCGGGGGCCTCCCGAGACGGAATGCTACGCGAGAATCGGCCATCCGCAAGGGTGATGGGTCAGGAAACCTGACCTATCGATAAAATCGCAAGAAAGCTGCTTTTCAAGGTGTTCGCGACGCAAGAAACAGGATGCCGAAGATGGGTTTGCCGCCATCCAAACGAATGGGGGTGCGGCGCAGAGTGCGGAGTTCGAAGCCGTTTTCCAGGAGGCGCGTGCGGACATGCGCCTCGGTATGGGCATAACGCAGGCTTGGCGCGAGGAGAAAGCCCCCACCGTCGCCAGCATCCTCTACCGAAAAGGCGAACAGCGCACCGGGGGCTGCGAGCGCTGCGGCCAGCGAGAAGGCCTTACCGAGGTCGCCCAGATACATCAGGACGTCTGCCGCTGACACGAGGTCGGCGCGAGCTTGCGGGAGGTCATCTGCAAAGAGGCCAGATGCTGCAAAATCCAGCGAAAGGTCGGCCTTGGCCAGCAGATCATAGAGGCTTTTGTCCCCTGCCCTCGCGAGCATGTTGACGGACAGGTCGAAGCCTTCGAGCCGGTTAGTCCGCTCGCGAATTTCCGCGCCGAACAAGCCCGTGCCGCAGCCGAGGTCCACGGTGGTGCCGAAGTGTCCTTGATGATGCTCGGTGACGAGCGCGGCGAGTTTGCCCGGCACGGTATAGTCGAGCCGTTCGACAAGCGCCTTGTCGAACCGATCGGCATAGTCGTCGAACAGAGCCTCGACATAAGCACTCGGCGGCGCGTCCGGCACCTCTTCGGCACCGAGCAAAGCGAGCTTCAGCCGGGCGCCGAACAGATCGTCTCCATCAAGCTCCAGCACCCGGCGCAGGGCGGCGATCGCCTTGTCCGGCACGCCGGCCTTTTCGGCATAGTCAGCCAGGCGGACGAGGCCTGCCGTCCAGTCGGGTGCCAGTTCCAGCGCCTGCTCCATCAGTTCGACCGCCGCCTCATGTTCGCCATTCTCGGCAAGCATCTGGGCATAATCGGCGCGGCGATCGGCGATCACGTCGCCGGACGAGAATTGCGTGGGGTGCATCGGCCCATTCCTAAAGGCCTTTTTCCAAAGCGGACAAGGCGCGCGGTCTTGACCGATCGGGGGAAAAAACTCAAGTCCTATCGCCAAGACCAGACCCGGCGACTTGCATGGACAAGACGGTTCGCCCATATCTGCGGGCAGCAACAGGAGACAGGCATGGCTGACGGCATGAATCGATTTCTCGGCGACACGCCCGGCAGGACGCTGGTCAAGCTGATCGTCGTCTCGCTGATCGTCGGCTTCGTCATGGCGGTCTTCGGGCTTGAGCCGATGGATCTGATCAACGGCGTCCGCTACTTCATCATCGATCTCTGGCACACCGGCTTCGATGCACTGGGCCGTGTCGGACAGTATTTCCTGATCGGCGCGACGGTGGTGATCCCCGCCTTCATCCTGCTGCGCCTCTTCGCCTCTCGGAACTGATCGCGCATGGAGACGCCTTATCTGCCGCGCAGGCGGCTGCTTCTTCTGTCGGTCGGCGGTTTCGCGGCCGCACTCGCCGGTTGCCGTACCTCCGACGTATTGAACCCCGGTGACGGGCAGTCGCGGGTGGAGACGGCAACCGCACTTTCCATGGTCAATACGCTCCGGCAGTCGCGTGGGCGCTCCACGCTCAGCCGGAATTCGCAAGCCGAGATCGCCGCGCTCGCCCAAGCGAAACGCATGGCGCGGGCCGGCGAGATGTCCCACCTGATCGGCTTCAACGACAGCTTCGCCGCACGGATGAAGGGCCATGGCGTGCCGCTGCCGGCAGCCGAGAACATTGCCGCCGGCCAAGATACCGTGCAGCGCGCCGTGCAGGCGTGGATCGATTCGAAACGGCATCTCGACAACATGCTGGGCACTTTCAACGGTCTCGGCGTTGCCGTCGCCTGGGATGCCTCTTCCGGGAACCGGCCTTATTGGGCCATGGTGCTCTCGGCCTGAGCGATTCTCCGCTCCGGTTCCCGCCGGAGCACCGCATGACCATTTCTGCCTCCCCCATTCGTCCCTTCGAGGTGACGCACCGATCGGTGCTTTCAATCGCCGTGCCGATGACGCTCGGTTTCGTGACGACGCCGCTGCTGGGGCTCACCGACACTGCCGTCGTCGGGCGCTCCGGTTCGGCGGAAGCGCTGGCGGGTCTTGCAATCGCGGCGGCCCTCTTCGACCTGCTCTTCGCCAGCCTCAACTTCCTGCGGGCCTCGACCACGGCGCTGGTCGCCCAGGCGCAAGGGCGCGGCGAAACAGGCGAGTTGTTCGCGGTCTTCTGGCGGTCGATCGCGCTTTCAGTCGGCTTCGGTCTGCTGATCCTGGCAGCGTCACCCCTGATCGTGTCCGGCGGCCCGATGCTGATGGGCGCCTCTGGAGAAGTCCAGACGGCGGCGGCCACCTATATCGGTATTCGCATCCTGTCTGCCCCGGTGACGCTCGCCAATTTCACTCTGCTCGGCTTCGTGCTCGGGCGCGGTCTCGGCTCCGTCGGCCTCGCCCTGCAGATCCTGCTCAACGGCGTCAATATCGCGATGTCGATCCTGCTCGGCATCACCTTCGGCTATGGTATCGCCGGCGTGGCCTGGGGCACCGTGCTCGGCGAGACGGTCGCGATGCTGGCCGGGCTCGGCTTCGTGTTCTGGCGTTACGGTGCGGCGGCCATACCGCGCCGGACGATGCTGACGGACGGGGCAAAGCTGATGGCTCTGTTCCGGCTCAACCGGGACATTCTCATCCGCACCTTCTCGCTGATAACAGCCTTCACCGTGATGACGCGGCTCGGCGCTGGCTTCGGAGCCGTTACTCTCGCCGCCAATGCCGTGCTGATGAACTTCTTCATGATAGCGAGCTTCTATCTCGACGGCATGGCGACAGCCGCCGAACAGATCGTCGGCGAGGCCGTCGGCGCGCGCTACCGCCCGGCCTTCGTCAAGGCGGTGCGCCTCACCGGGCTCTGGTCCTTCTGGCTGGCCATTGCGAGCCTCGGCTTCTTCCTCACTTTCGGCGATGCGATCGTCGGCTTCATAACCACTGCCGGCGACGTGCGGCTGCTTGCCGAAACCTACCTGCCCTATGCGGCACTCACAGCCCTCACCGGCGCCCTCGCCTTCCAGATGGACGGCGTCTTCATCGGCGCCACCTGGTCGTCGGAGATGCGCAACATGATGATCCTGGCGCTACTCGGCTATATCGCGAGTGTGGCCGCCCTGGTCCCACTTTTTGGCAATCACGGTCTATGGATCGCGCTCAACGTGTTCTTGGCGCTGCGCGGACTGCTGCTTCTGTCACGCCTGAAGGCGAAGACCGCTCAGACCTTCGCCGATAGCCAGTGATCAAGGCGCGTGTCGCGCAACTCGCGGATGTTCGACACACCCTCGCGGTCGAGCAGGGCCGAAAGGCCCTTTACGATGCGGCCGGGCAAGGCCGGCCCCTCATAGACCATGCAGGAATAGAGCTGCACCAGATCAGCGCCSGCCCGGATCTTTTCCAGTGCCGTCTCGGCCGATGAGACGCCGCCGACGCCGATGATTGGCAGGGCCGGGCCGACGCGCTTGCGCATGCGTGCCAGCACCGCCGTAGACTTGTCGAACAGCGGCGCACCGGACAGGCCACCCGCTTCGGCGGCATAGGTGCGGTCGTTCAAGCCATCCCGCGACAGCGTGGTATTGGAGACGATCAGCCCGTCGAGATCATGAGCGAGTGCCGCTTCGGCAATATCATCAAGACCTTCCTCGGTGAGATCAGGCGCGATCTTCAGGAAAACCGGCAGGCGCTTGCCGGCCCGGATCGCCTCTTCGGCGCGAGCGGCGAGAACGGCGGAGAGGAGCGCATCCAGGCTTTCCTTGGCCTGGAGATCGCGCAAGCCGGGCGTGTTTGGCGACGAGATGTTGGCGGTGAAATAGCCGGCAACCGAATAGAAGCGGCGAATGCCCGCGACATAGTCGGCGATGCGATCGGTCGAATCCTTGTTGGCACCAATGTTGACTCCGACAATGCCGGAGCGGCTGCCGCGCGCAGAGAGGCGCACCAGGGCCGCCTCATGCCCCTCGTTGTTGAAGCCGAGGCGATTGATCACCGCGCGGTCGCGCTCCAGGCGGAAAATGCGCGGCTTCGGATTGCCCGACTGTCCCTTGGGCGTCAGCGTGCCCACTTCGACAAAACCGAAGCCGAGTGCCAGCAGCGCATCCGGCACCTCGGCATTCTTGTCATAACCGGCGGCCATGCCGAGCGGATTGGCGAAGCGTATGCCGGCCACCGTCTGGGCAAGGCGTGGATCGACCGGGGCCTTGCATGCAGGCACGAGGCCCGTCTTAAGGCCTGCGATCGACAGGCCATGGGCGGTTTCCGCGTCGAAGAGGAACAGGCCACGGCGGCCAAGCGAGAAGAGATCGGGCATCATTCACGCCTCCTGAATTTCAGCGGGGAACACATGGGCGCCATTCGCTCCAAGAGGCAGCGGCTTTTCCCAGAGCACGGCATCGAGCGGCAGATCGGCAAAAAGATGCGGGAAGAGATCACCGCCGCGCGACGGTTCCCATTTCAGGGCGTCGCCGAAAGCGGTCGCATCAACGGCCACCAGCAGGAGATCGGCCTGGCCAGCAAAATGCAGCCGCGCCGTCTCGACGGCCTGGGACCCGGTTGAAAAATGGATATAGCCGTCCTTGAGGTCGATCGCCGCGCCCCGGAAAACGCCCGCTTGGCGGGCTGTCTGCCATAATTCTCGCGGCACGATCTTGTATATGGTCTTCACCAAGGTCCGGCTCCTCGCAGATGATCAGGCGTCGGGCTGCGGTTTGCCGCAAACTGCGCCAAATGTCCACGCCACAGGACTGTCGGATCAAGAGGAGGTGACGATGCGTTACTCGAAACCTGCGAGCCTGCTGCTCGCCTTGGCATTTGCCATCCCCCCGGCCTTTCCTCTGCCCGTCCTTGCGCAAGACGGCGCCAATGACCGCTACTCGCTGGAGAAATCCGAAAGCGGTTTCGTCCGCCTCGACCGCCAGACCGGGGCGGTGACACTCTGCACCGAAGCCGAGGGCACGCTGACCTGCCGCATGGGTGCCGATGAGCGGGCGGCCTATGATGCCGATCTCGCCCGGCTGGAGAAGCGCGTGGAGGCCTTGGAGAGACAAGTGGCCGGCGGGCGCCCCGCCGAAATCCGCCCCTTGCCGGATGACGCCGAAATCGACCGTTCGATCGGCATCATGGAACGTTTCATGCGCGCCTTCTTCAATCTGGTGCAGGAATTCCGCAGCCAGGAGGACAAGCCCGTCCCCGACCGGACCTGATGCGCCTCGTGCGTTCAAACCGGCATTCTTCGCACAACCATTGTCTAGTGACGCAGCAAGCGCTAAAAGATGAGGACGCGATCACGCGCAAATGACATCGCTCTTGGGAGGGGGCTTTGACATGGCTGCATCGACCTTCATCATCGCCGACGATCATCCGCTGTTCCGTGGCGCGCTCCGCCAGGCTGTGACAGGCATCGACGGCACCCAGACCATCATCGAGGCCGGCGACTTCGAGGCGGCGCGCAAGGCAGCCGCCAGCCATCCGGATGCCGACCTGATGCTGCTCGATCTCGCCATGCCGGGTGTCTCCGGCTTTTCGGGTCTCATGTCGCTGCGCGCCGAATTCGCCAGCCTGCCGCTCGTCATAGTGTCGGCGACCGACGATCCCGTCACCATCCGCCGGGCGCTCGAACTCGGGGCCTCCGGCTTCATCTCGAAGTCGGCCGGCATCGAGGATATCCGCGCCGGCATCCAGTCGGTGCTGGAAGGCGATATCGCGACGCCGGCCAGTTATGCCGGCGGCCAGGAGACCGATCCTGATGTCGCCGACCTGATCAACCGGCTGCGCACGCTGACCCCGCAACAGAGCCGCGTGCTCGGCATGCTCGGCGAAGGTCTGCTCAACAAGCAGATCGCCTATGAACTCGGCGTCTCGGAAGCGACAATCAAGGCCCATGTCTCGGCCATCTTGCTCAAGCTCAAGGTGGACAGCCGGACCCAGGCCGTGATCCAGCTAGGCAAGATCAATATGGCGATGGTCGCCTGATCGGCCACCGGCGAGAGGATTTTATTCCTTTTCTCTTTACTACACAGCGCTGCTCCATTATGGTTCCTCCGACTGCCGGACATGATCATCCGACATGCCGGCGCTGGGTGGGGCGCGAACATGCTTTCGCATGACAGCATATGGGCCGCGATTGACAGGCTGGCGGAGCAGCATGCGCTGACGCCGTCCGGTCTTGCGCGCCGTGCCGGCCTCGATCCCACTTCCTTCAACAAATCCAAGCGTGTCGGCGCCGATGGCCGCATGCGGTGGCCATCGACCGAATCCATCTCCAAGGTGCTGGATGCCACCGGCGCGAGCCTCGACCAGTTCATGCGCTATGTCTCGCCCGAGGGCTTGAGGACAAGCCAGTTGCCGGAGGGTTCCTTCCCGCCGCAGGCCAGCTCCATTCCCCTGCTCGGCATGGCTCAGGCCGGTGCGGGCGGGTTTTTCGACGATGGCGGCTTTCCGGCCGGCCAGGGCTGGGATCTCGTCGAGTTCCCGGCATCACCCGGCCGCAACAACGGCGTATATGCCCTGGAGGTCCAGGGGGAGAGTATGAAGCCGCTTTACCGCGACGGCGATATCCTGATCGTCGAGCCGGGGGCGCAGGTGCGGCGCGGCGACCGCGTTGTGGTCAAGACGCGTGAAGGCGAGGTCATGGCCAAGATCCTCGCCCGCCAGAGCGCCAAGTCGATCGAGTTGCAATCCCTCAATCCCGAACACCCGCCACGCAGCCTTGAGATGAGCGACGTGGAGTGGGTGGCGCGGATCATCTGGGCCAGCCAGTAGGAAAACGGACCTATGCGACGGACCGCCACCTTCATCGCGGGCGCGATCGGGCTCCTTCTCTGGGCCTATCTCGTGGTCGCCGCCGGCCAGAGCTTTCGCGAAGACCCTGTTGACTACGACATGCAGGACCTCGATGTCCCGGATCCGACCGAACTCGACCTGCCGGATGTGAGCGAGGCGCCGGATACTTCTGTGTCCCCGTCTGAAACCGCCATTGTTCAATCGCCACGCCGGGTGCGGGCAATCGAACCTCAGCAATTTGCCTCGCCGGCCTTTGCCGATGCCGGCAATCTCGAGCGGGTCAGCGCCCGCGCGCCGCTCGCCGACCCGCCCAAGCCCGCCAAAGCCAAGGTCGTTCTCCTGCACCGACCGACGAGTCTTGAGGCCGGACTGATTGGCTTTGGTGAAACGCAGACCGTGCGGCTCATCGACGTCGCTGCAACCGAACTCGGCCGAACCTGCCCCGATGCCGGTCAGGGAGACTGGGCCTGCGGGATCATGGCCCGCACGCAACAACGCCTCTTCATCCGCAACCGCTCGCTCGCCTGCGAGACCGCAAGCGCCGAGTGGCAGGGCGAAATTCGCACCCGCTGCTGGATCGGCATGCAGGACGTCTCCGCATGGCTTGCCAAACAGGGCTGGGCCGAGGCCGAGCCCGGATCCTCGCTGGTGCCGCTGACCGAGCTCGCCCGCGCCGAAAGACGCGGGCTTTTCGGTAATGCCGTGCGTTGAACCCGGGCCTGCCAGAACACTCTGCCCGGCATGACAACCCTTCCTCCCCATCGTGATCGAAAAAGCCACCGCTTGAAAACGGCCTTTCCGCTCCCCACTCTTTCGCCGAAACAACAGGAACACGACTGACATGACCAACCACGTTTCCCCGCAAGAGGCCCTGATCTTCGTCATGGTGATGGCGTCTGCCGTCGACAACGCCATGGCCGAAACCGAACTCGTGCGCATCGGCCAGTTGATCGACATCCTTCCCGTCTTCGATGATTTCGACAAAGAGCGGCTGATCGAGGTGTCGAAGCGGTGCGCGACCCTGTTGTCCGGCCCTGAAGGCCTAGACATTGCGCTGGAAACGATCCGGGACGCTTTGCCGGAATGGCTGCACGAAACGGCCTATGCACTGGCCGTCGAAATCGTCGCCGTCGATCTGGCGGTCAAGCCGGAAGAGCTGCGCCTCTTACAACTGCTTCGCGACCGTTTCGACCTCGACAAGCTCACCTGTGCCGCACTTGAGCGAAGCGCATCTGCCCGCTACCGCCGGGCCTGATGCACGTTCTTCCGCGCCAGCTTTTTCAGTACAGCCCGGCCGGGAAGTAGCGCAGATAGATTTCTTCGAGCCTGCCGTTTTTCGACAAGGCTGCAAGCGCGCTTTCCAGCGCTGCGGCAAGGCTCTGGTCCTTACCGGCGACCATCACAGACATGCCTTCGCCGAGATGGGCCTCGGACAGATAGGCGCCATCCAGGAAGACGCAGCAATGGTCGGCAGCGGGGCTCTGCATCCAGAAGGACAGCTGTAGCGCGTCGGCAAAGACGGCATCGATGCGCTCGTCGCGTAGCGCCTGCATCAGGCTGTCACGGTCCTTGAACGGTACCGGCCGGATATCGGGAAAGAAGGCCTTCAACATGGCCGCATGCGCCGTATCCTGCACCACGCCAACAGGACGGCCGAACAAGGCCTGGGCATCCGCCCGCGTCAGCCGCTTCTGACGATCGACAAGAAACCGCGCCGGCAACAAAAGATACGGCCGCGTAAAGCGAAAGCGCTTACGCAAGTCCGGCGTCACGGCAACGCCAGCGATCACGGCCTCACCCTGCCCGGCATCCAGAGCCTCGGCCAATTGTTCGTAAGGCAGAGCCTGGATCTGGCAACGCGCCTGCATGGCAAGTTCCTCGCAGAGCGCGCGGGCGAGATCGACGTGAAAGCCGGAGAGCCTGTCAGACTGATCGGTAAAGTTGAAGGGCGGGAAGTCCGTCGTGGTCAGGAAGCGCAGGCGCAGCATGCCACTGATATCGGGGCGTACAAGCCTTTCGCGGGCGTCGAACAACACGGGCAGTTCAACAACCGGCTGCCGCGGCGCTTCTACGGGAGCCGGAGCCGCCGCCTGGCCCATTGAGAGGGGCAGGACGAGCACAAGCGCCGCGAGCCGGGCGCACAACCCCATAAAATCTAGGGATGTAACTTTAACGCGCATCTCTATCATCATCAACCGGGTCAGTGGGGGCGTCGTCGTGATCCGGTGACGTGTATCAGGTTGGTGTGGACGAGGGAATATGGCCCGCGGCTTGTTGCCGTGCGTCATGCGTCAGGATCATACGATCAAGTTGCGGGGGGCGACAAAGCTGCCGCGACCCGGACGTCTCTTCTTGCTCTGGAGCACGAGGCGCGCCTTCTCCACACACTCGGAATTTCCAAGCCGCTTCTCGCGCGCTTGGCCCGACGCGCCGCGGAAACCGGAACCACGATCGAGGCGGAACTCTTGTCCAGTGGCGAGATCGAGGAGGACGCCTATTTCGGCGCCCTTGCCCGCCTATTCGGCCTGCCCTTCCTCGCAGAGATCCCACCGGCGCTCATCGTCGACAACCGGGCGATCGACAGCCAGCTGACAGAGCCGCGCATGCTGCGACTGCATTATCCCGACCGACCGCCGGTGATGGCACTGGTTCCTAGTATCGCGCAGGTCGAAACCATGCGGACTCGGCTGCGGCGAAACGGCGATCTCGCCGAGGCGATGGCAATCACCACGCCGACGGCGCTCAAGCGCGCGGTGTGGCAGGTTGGTGCGGAACGACGTGGACTCTACGCCGTGCAACAGCTCTTCGACACGGCGCGCCCCCTGTCGGCCCGACTGGTCGTGACCGGCGATCAGGGTTTTCTTGCCGGTCTTCTTCTCTGCGTCATCAGCCTGTCGGCAACACTGTTCCCGCTTCTGTGCCTCAGCATCGTGCATCTGCTGCTGTCGATCTTCCATCTCGGCGGACTGTTCCTGCGACTGATGGTGGTCGCTTATGGCCGCAAGCACCCGCCCCGTCAGGTCCTGCTGGAAGCCGAAACGGGACAGCTTCCGGTCTACACGGTGATGGTCGCGATCTATCGCGAGGCAGCGGTCGTGCCGCAATTGATGGCGGCGCTCGATGCCCTCGACTGGCCAAAAAGCCGGATCGACATCAAGCTTGTGTGCGAGGCAGACGACGCCGACACGCTCTTAGCAATCCGGATGGCGCGACCCGGGCCGCATATCGAAGTGGTCGAGGTGCCGGCCATGGCCCCACGCACCAAGCCGAAGGCACTCACCTATGCGCTGGTGGGCGCACGCGGTGAATTCCTGACCATTTACGACGCCGAGGACCGGCCGCATCCGCGACAGCTGCGCGAGGCCTATCATGCCTTTCGCCTTGGCCCGCCGACACTCGCATGCCTGCAGGCGCCCCTGGTGATCGCCAATGCCTGCGAAAGCTGGATCAGCGCGATCTTCGCACTCGAATATTCTGCCCTCTTCCGCCGCCTGTTGCCGGCTCTGGGCTTTCATCGCATGCCCCTGCCGCTCGGCGGCACCTCCAACCATTTTCGCACGCGGGTCCTGCTGGAGAGCGGTGGATGGGACCCGTTCAACGTGACAGAAGATGCCGATCTCGGCATGCGGCTTCACCGCATGGGGTATCGCGCCGCGACGCTGACGCTGCCGACTTTCGAAGATGCACCGGTCAGCTTTCCCGTCTGGCTCGGACAGCGGACGCGCTGGTACAAAGGCTGGCTGCAAACCTGGCTGGTGATGATGCGCCGGCCGATCCGGACGGCCCAAGAGATGGGCTGGCTTTCCTTCCTGGTCTTCCAGCTCCTGGTCGGCGGCATGCTGGTTGCGGCGCTCAGCCATCCCGGCATGCTGATCTTCGTGACGCTATCGATCCTGTCGCTGATGCAGATCCCGGCGCCGCAGCCCGGCGTCTTTACCTCGATGATGCTCGGCATCGACATCTTCAACATCATCGGCAGCTATGCCGTGTTCTTTGCGCTCGGCGCGACCCCGATGACGGATCGCGAAAAACACGGCATGGGCTGGAAGTGGGCGATGATCCCGGTCTACTGGATGGCCGTGTCCCTTGCCGCCTGGAAGGCGGTGGTCGAGCTGCGGCTCAAGCCCTTCTACTGGAACAAGACGCCGCATAGCCCCAGCAGGGTGGCGATCGATCAGCGCAAAAAATCGCGCGCCGCCGCCTCGTCCGCGTCGGAGAGTTCGTGACCGGCTGCGACGTTTTTAAGCATTACCTCCGCACCCGCCGCGCGCAACAGGTCAGCAAGCCGGGTCGTATGATCCCTGTAAGGATCCTCGTCGCCCGCCAGAATGAACACAGCCGTCTCGGCCAGATTGCCAGCCGGCGCTTCCTCAAGCACCGGCATGGGACGCAGCAAGACAGCGCGGCGAACGAGGCCCGGATGAAGCTGGATCGCCGCCGCCAATAGGTTGGCGCCATTCGAATAACCGAGATAGGCGGTCCGCTCCCGATCGAAGCCATAGACCACGCTTGCCTCGTCGACAAAGGCCGCAAAGGCTGCAGCCTCGCTCAGAATATCCGCCTGGTCGAATTCCATCGGCCCGAAGCGGCGGAAGAAGCGCGCGACGCCCTCCTCGGTCGCACGGCCCCGCAACCCGATCAACGTCGCATCAGGCAGGAGCTTGCGTCCGAGTGGCAGGAGGCTTGCCTCGTTGCCGCCCGTCCCGTGCAGCAGGACCAGGGCCTGTCCGTCCGGCGCATCGGCTTCGTGGATGCGATGCGCGAAGGGCAGGTCGCGGTAAAGGATACGCGGCTCGCCGGGCAATCCGAATTGCGGCAGCATGGGTACGATATCCTCGCGGCGCAGGCGAAAGTGCTCGGGGATGAAAAGCTCCGTTCCCAGCGTCTCCAGCGGTTCGTCGACGGCAAAGCCCTGTTCATCGTCGGTCGCAAGCTCGATCAGGCCGCCGGCCGGCTCGCGCACATAGAGCGAATAGAAATACTTGCGGTCATGCACGTTGACCGCATCGATCCCCTCCCCCGCCAACGCCTTGACCGCCGCATCGACGGCGGCGCCATCGGGCAGGCGCAGCGCCACGTGGTCGATGGCCCCCGTGCCGGGGGCCGCCGGCCAGAAGCCGGTCGCATCCCTGACGTCGATGACTTGGCCGCTTTCAGACGTCATGCGGGTGATGCTACCGGCTGTCTCATGTGGCACGAACCCGCCATGCCGACCCAGGAAACCTGACGTCTCGGCTGGATGCTCCGACAACAGTGTCGCCCCGCGCAGCGCTGTGATCGCGTCTTCCGCCTCGATGCCGCGAATGGTCCAGGCAGCGCCACCCTTCACCGCTTCGGTCCCAACCAACTTGACGATGATCCCGTCGGGATCTTTCAGCCGCAGCACCGGCTCGCCGAACTCCATCATCGGCCCATCTGCTGGAATTCCGAATTGCAGCGCCCGGGTCAGCCAGAAACCGATCGCCGACGGGCGGATGGCAAAGGCGATCTCGCTTGCCGCGCCATGGCCGACACGACCCGGCGAGCCATCCTCCCAGGCGAGAAAGGAGACGAGCGAGCCGGGGCTTGCCACCGCATCGCCATAGAAGAGATGCAGTTGCGCCGCATCCTCGAAACCGCCGGTGCGCTTGACCAGGCGCAGGCCGAGAAAGCCGCAATAGAAATCGACATTGGCTTGGATCTTCCGGGTGATCGCCGTGATGTGGTGCAGGCCGCTGGTCATGCTCGTCTCCCTGTTCTATCCTCCCTTACAACAAATCGAGACGAGGGAAAGATCATGGTGACACTGCTCGGCATTTCGGGAAGCCTGCGCAAGGCCTCGCTCAACACGGCGCTGCTGAGGGCCGCGACAGAGATCCAGGGCGAAGGCTACACGCTGGAAGCCGCCGGCATTCACGGCATTCCGCTCTATGACGGCGATCTCGAAGAAGCCGAAGGCATCCCCGCCGCCGTGACCGCCTTGAAAGACAGGATCATCGCCGCTGACGGCGTGATCCTGATCACGCCCGAATACAACAACGGCATTCCCGGCGCCTTCAAGAACGCCATCGACTGGCTGTCACGCCCCTCCTCCGACACAGCCAAAGTCTTCGGCGGCAAGCCCTTCGCCCTCATCGGCGCCTCGCCCGGCAATTTCGGCACCCTGCTCAGCCAGAATGCCTGGCTCAGCGTGTTGCATACGCTGGGCTGCCGGGTGTTTTCGGAGAAGCGCCTGATGGTATCTCGGGCGCATACGCTGTTTGACGCCGACGGCAAGCTGACGGACGAGGCGACGGCCAAGCGGTTGGGGGAGTTGCTGGTGGCGTTTGGAAGATTTGCAGGGGAGCGGTGAAGAAAGCTGGAGCGGGTGAAGGGAATCGAACCCTCGTATTCAGCTTGGGAAGCTGCTGCTCTACCATTGAGCTACACCCGCGACGGGATGAGAAATCCAACAGTTCGCCGCCGGTGTCAAGCGCCGGCGGCTGGGTTAACCGGTGCCTTCGTCACTCCGGCAGACGGAAATGCTTCGACAGCTTCAGCCCCTGCGCCTGATAGTTGGAGCCGAGCCCGGCGCCGTAGAGGCCTTCGGGGCGTTCCTGCATGTGCTCGTAGACAAGGCGGCCGATCACCTGTCCATGTTCGAGAATGAACGGGACTTCGTGGCTTCGCACTTCCAGCACGGCGCGGCTGCCGGAGCCACCGGCGGGCGCATGGCCGAAGCCGGGATCGAAGAAGCCGGCGTAGTGAACGCGGAATTCGCCGACGAGCGGGTCGTAGGGCGTCATTTCGGCGGCATAGAGCGGGGGCACATGCACCGCCTCGTTCGACACCAGGATGTAGAATTCGTCCGGATCGAGGATCAGTTCGTCGCGGCCGCGGCTGTAGAGCGGCTCCCAGAAATCCAGAACCTCGTGAGCGCCCTTGCGGTCGACATCGATGACCGAGGTGTGGTGCTTGCCGCGATAGCCGATCAGGCCCTGCGGGCCGGAGCCCTTCAGGTCGATCGACAGTGCAATGCCGCCGCCGGAGACGTTTGGCATGTCGCTCGCGACCAGGGTTTCGGCCTTGTGCAGATCAACCAACTCCGTCTCGCCGAGCAGGGCATGGCCGACGCGGAAGCGGATCTGCGACAGGCGCGAGCCACGGCGCACGATGATCGGGAAGGTGCGCGGGGAAATCTCCAGATAAAGCTGGCCCTTGTAGCCGGCCGGCACCTTGTCGAATTCCTGGGCGTAATCGACCATCACGCGGGTGAAGATGTCGAGGCGGCCAGTGGAGCTCTTCGGATTGGCCGAAGCCGAGATGTCAGCCGGCAGATCGAGGCTTTCCATCAGCGGCACGATATAGACGCAGCCGGTTTCCAGCACCGCGCCGTTTTCGAGGTCGATCTCGTGCAGGGTCAGCCGTTCCAGCTTCTCTGCAACGGTGTGTCCCCGGCCCGGCATGAAGCTGGCGCGCACGCGGATCGCCTTGCCGCCCAATCGCAAATCCAGGCTTGCCGGCTGGATCTGGTCGTGGTCGAGCATGGCTTCGCTGATCAGCCGTCCCTCGCCGAACAAGGCGCCGATGGCGCGGTCGGCCAGAATGCCGGGTTTACTGGTCATATTCTCTATCCTGTTTGGGTCCGACAAAACCAAAGCCCACCAATTGACGCAAGGCCCGCGAAGGCGTAAGGCAGCCTTATCCCGTGGTGATTTGGCCGGTCGGCTTGCAGCCACGTTAAACAACTAGCTAAATAGACCGGGTTTACGAAACCGGTCCGTTCACGCGACCGGTTTTTTTGTGTTCGAAAGGCACGTGCATGAGCAAGAATTGGCGCCCGGCAACCCAACTCGTCCATGGCGGCACGCTGCGGTCTCCCTATGGCGAAACCTCGGAAGCGATCTTCCTCACCCAGGGTTTCGTCTATGACAGCTCGGAAGCGGCAGAAGCCCGCTTCAAGGGCGAGACCGACGGCTATATCTACGCCCGTTACGGTAGCCCGACCAACGACATGTTCGAGAAGCGCATGTGCCTGCTGGAAGGCGCCGAGGACAGCCGCGCCATGGCATCCGGCATGGCCGCTGTCGCTGCCGCCGTCCTGTGTCAGGTAAAGGCCGGCGACCATATCGTTGCCGCCCGTGCGCTGTTCGGCTCCTGCCGCTATGTCGTCGAGACACTCGCGCCGCGCTATGGCGTGGAATGCACGCTGGTCGACGGCCGCGATCTCGCCAACTGGGAAGCCGCCATCCGGCCGAACACCAAGGTGATGTTCCTGGAAAGCCCAACCAACCCGACGCTCGAAGTGGTCGATATCGCCGGCGTCGCGAAACTCGCCAACCAGATCGGCGCCAAGCTGATCGTCGACAACGTGTTCGCCACCCCGCTCTTCCAGAAGCCGCTGGAGCTCGGCGCCCATGTCGTCGTCTATTCCGCGACCAAACATATTGATGGCCAGGGCCGCTGCCTCGGCGGCATCGTTCTGTCGTCGAAGGAATGGATCGACGAGAACCTGCACGACTATTTCCGTCACACCGGTCCTGCCATGTCGCCGTTCAATGCCTGGACGCTGTTGAAGGGCATCGAAACCCTGCCGCTGCGCGTCAAGCAGCAGACGACGAATGCTGCCGCGATCGCGGATTTCCTTGCTGATCAGGGCGCGGTCGGCAAGGTGATCTATCCCGGGCGCAAGGACCATCCGCAGGCCGACATCATCGCCAAGCAGATGACCGGGGGCTCGACACTGGTCTGCTTCGAGATGAAGGGTGGCAAGGAAGCAGCCTTCAAGCTGCAGAATGCGCTTGAGGTCATCAAGATCTCCAACAATCTCGGTGATGCCAAGAGCCTGATCACCCATCCGGCGACCACGACGCACAAAAATTTGACCGACGAAGCCCGCGCGGAGCTTGGGATTTCGGGCGGCACCGTGCGCCTGTCCTGCGGCATCGAAGACACCGCAGACCTCCTGGAAGACTTCGAAAAGGCCCTCAAAGGCCTCTAAAACGGTCGCAGCCCTGCGCCAAACCCAAAAATATTCAGCCGCAGCCCGCCCTGCGGCTGAGCAATCGCCCTTGACGCACACAGTTGCGTCGTTATCCCATGTCATCGTGACACATGTCGCGCCGGTTCTTCTTGCCGTCGCGGAAAAATCAATGTTGTCATGAACGCAGACAGATTTCGCAGGGTCCAGGCATGTATCGCGCACTGACACGGGACATCGAGGTTCTGGTCGAACCTTACTATCTCGAGGAACAGTCCGACCCGGACGACAGCCGGTATGTCTGGGGTTATCGGATCGTGATCTCCAATCATTCTCGCTCCACCGTGCGACTTACCCATCGTTACTGGCACATCACGGACCAAAACGGCCAGGTGGACGAGGTGAGCGGCCCCGGCGTGGTCGGCGAACAACCCAAGCTCGATCCCGGCGATACCTATGAGTATTCCTCCGGCTGCCCACTCGATACGCCGTCCGGCATGATGTACGGGTCGTATCAGATGGAGACCGACGACGGTGAGACCTTCGAGGTCGACATTCCGGCGTTTTCGCTGGATAGCCCCGGCATGGTGCGCACCCTGAACTAGGCCGGGTTGAGTTTGCTCGCGCCTGCGGCTATCAGAACGCACCCTCTGAGAGGCCTAGCAAAAGGTATATGCGGCATGAACCCAGACTTTCTCGTCACCCACAGCGGTGGCTTCCATGCCGACGAGCTCCTGTCCAGCGTCATCCTCACCCGCCTTTATCCGCAGGCGCGGATCGTGCGCAGCCGGGCGCCGGAGTGGATCACGCCGGCTGCCGACCGGATCATCTATGATGTCGGCGGGAGCTATGATGCAGATACCCAGATCTTCGACCACCATCAGCGCGGCGCACCCTTGCGCGATGACGGCCAGCCCTTCAGCTCCTTCGGCCTGATCTGGAAGCATTACGGCCGCGCCTATCTTGCCGCCCTCGACATTCCCGAGGCGGACATCGAGGTGATCCATCAAGGCTTTGATCAGAAGTTCGTGCTGCCGGTCGACCTGACGGACAATGGTGCGCTCAGCCCCGCCAGCGCAGGGCCGCTTGCCGGGCTCACGCTGCCGAGCCTGCTGGAAACCCTCAAACCGGTCTTTGATGACCGGTCTGCAGACGCCGATGATCGCGGCTTTCAGGCGGCACTCGTCATTGCCCGCACGCTGGTCGAAGCCGGCATCGCCCAGCGTGCGGCCAAGTGCCGGGCAGAGACGCTGGTAACCCGTGCCATCGCGGAGACCGGGGAACGCCGCGTCCTTGAGCTTCCCTTCGGCATGCCGTTTCGCCCTGCAATCGTAAAGGCGGGTGCCGAGCACCTGCTCTTCGTGGTTCACCCGCGCGATACGGACTGGTGCATCACCGGAATCCGCCGCGCCGAGGAAGGTTTCGAACTGCGGGCCAATCTGCCGGCCGCCTGGGCAGGACTGAGCCATGGCGATCTTGAAGCCGTTTGCGGCGTCAAAGGCGCCACATTCTGCCACAACGGCCGCTTCATCGCCGCCGCCACGTCGCGCGAGGCCATTCTGGCGATGGCGGAGCTTGCGGTGGAGTCGGTATTGGCAGAAGCATCGGGCACTGCGCCGGCCTGACCTCCGGCATCCGAAAGTCAACGGATCGAAGCCGCCACGCCCCATCAAGGCGCGGCGGCTTTTTCTTTTCTGAACCCGCCCGGATCAGGCGCGTTCAGGTTCTCCCGCCACGCCGACACGGTCGATCAGCGTGGCACTCGCCTGGTTGAGCCCCAGCACCTCGACAGGGACGCTGTGCGCCTTGAAGCGCTGGACGACGCGGTCGAGTGCTGCCACCGCCGTGATATCCCAGAAATGCGCGTGGGTCAGATCGATGACGGCCTGATTGCCAACCGCATCCTGGACGTCGAAGGCTTCGACGAACATGTCGGCAGACGCGAAGAAGACCTGGCCGGAGACCCGGTAAGTCAGTGTTCGTGTCGCCTCGCTTTCGAGGGTCTGCACCTTCATCAGGCGCGCGACCTTGAAGGTGAAGAAGACCCCGCTCAGCAGCACCCCGACAGCGACCCCCAAGGCAAGGTTGGCCGTAAAGACCGTGACGACAACAGTCACGACCATCACCACGCTCGACATCTTCGGATGTACGACAAGAGTGCGCAGGGACGACCAGTCGAAAGTATCGACGGACACCATGATCATGATCGCCACCAGCGCCGCAACGGGCACCTGAGACACCCAGGGCTTCAGGAGAACCATCAAAACCAGCAGAAGCGCACCGGCAAACAGCGTGGAGAGACGACCGCGGCCGCCATATTTCACATTGCTGACCGTCTGGCCGATCATGCCGCAGCCGGCAATGCCGCCGAACAGGCTGGCGGCGACATTGGCAAGGCCCAGACCGGTGCATTCACGGTTCTTGGAGCTCGACGTATCCGTGAGGTCATCCACCACGCTCGCCGTCATCATCGATTCCAGCAGGCCAACCATGGCAATCGCCAGTGCCGGGCCGGCGACGATTTTGAGCGTCTCAAGAGTGAGCGGCACCGTCGGCCAGCCGAAAACGGGAAGCGCATCCGGCAAAGTGCCGAGGTCTGCGACCGTCATGACCGGCAAGTGGAAGGCGACAGCGCCAAACGTCAGCACGAGAATGCAGATCAGGGGTGACGGGATCGCCGTCGTCAGGCGCGGCACGAGATAGATGACGCCAAGGCCGGCCGCGATCATGGCATAGTTCAGCCAGCCGCCATGCAGAATATGCGGCAACTGGGCGGCAAAGATCAGGATCGCCAGTGCGTTGACGAAGCCGGTGCGCACCGATTTCGACACGAAGCGCATCAGCACACCGAGTTGCAAGATGCCGAACAGGATTTGGATGAGGCCCGCCGCCAGGCCGGCGGCGAGCAGATAAGACAGGCCATGGGACGCCACCAGCGGCGCCACCACCAATGCGACCGATCCGGCCGCCGCCGAAATCATCGCCGGGCGACCGCCGGTGAAGGCGATCACGATGCCGATGACGAAGGAGGCGAAGAGGCCAACCTGCGGGTCGACCCCGGCGACGAAGGAGAAGGCGATGACTTCGGGGATGAGGGCGAAGGTGGCAACGGCGCCGGCGAGCATTTCGCGCAGCGGGTTGGCGGACCACTCGCGGCGATAGGCGATGAAAGGTGTCATGAGAAAAACCACAGAATAGGACAACGGGCCGGACGGAGCCCGGACGGGGAAGGTTGCGTTGCTGAGGTTGTCTGGCGGATCGGCGGCCAGAAGAGCCACCCGGATTTGCACCGGGTCCTTGCGGATGCAGCTTTCCTAACGTGCGGCGGTCGCGATGGCAAGCCGAAGCGAGCGCGGCCTCAGGCCGCCGTCACGCTTGCCTCGGCCTCTTCGGCCGCAAGCAGCAGGCCGAGCACGTCGCGCTGCGACATCGGTTTCCCAAAGAGATACCCCTGGATCAGTTGCGGCGAGAGGGGGCTTAACGTGCGCATCTCGTCTTCGGTCTCGACGCCTTCCAGAACGCATTTGAGATCGAGGTTCCGGCACAGCGTGATGATACCGGCAACAATCTCGCGGGACGTGTCGCTGTGCGCCACCTTGCGCACGAAGCTCTTGTCGATCTTCACCTTGTCGAGCGGCAACTGATCCAGATACTCGAAGCTCGAATAGCCGGAGCCAAAATCGTCCAGAGCGATCTTGAAACCGAGTGCGGACAGATCCTCAAGCAGCACCCGGGAGGCCGCAATATCCTTCATGACAGCCGTCTCGGTGATCTCGAACTCAAGGCGCCCGGGCGCGATATCCCGCGCCGTGACCTGCGCGATCAGCGAAAAGACGAAAGCGCGGTCAGCCAGGTCCTGAGCCGAGAGATTGACGGAAATGGTGATCTCGTCCGGCCAAAGATAGAGCGCGTCGAGCGCCTTGCCGAAGAGCACACGCGTCACGTTCTGGATCAGACCCGCGCGCTCGGCTGCCCGGATGAAACGGTCAGGCCGAACGAGACCCAGGGTCGGGCTCTGCCAACGGGCGAGCGCCTCGAAGCTCACGACCTTTTTGCGGACGAGATCAAATTGCGGCTGGAACAGAAGGTAGAGTTCCTGCTCGAGATTGGCCTCGCGCAGTGCCCGCTCCAGCGAGAGGGACTCCCGCATCTCTGCATCCTGAGTATCGGTGAAGATCACCGTATGGCCC
>NNBU01000387.1_pt1 | contig 45938 bp, 39 predicted proteins | sample 1173781 | NCBI WGS metagenome assembly NNBU01 (sample SAMN07173937, study PRJNA388173) | plant metagenome | biome: Plant school; feature: Soil; material: Symbiotic tissue of Blasia pusilla L.; isolation source: symbiotic tissue sample KVJ2 | host: Blasia pusilla | place: Norway: Troms, Kvaloya...
GTGGTAATGCGCTTGCCATCGATGACGAAGCGCTCCCGCACCGTCTTCACCTGCGGATAGGCGGCGGCGAAGTCGTCATAGTCTTCCCAGTGCAGGGTTGCCGAAAAATTGTCGAGCAGGGCCGTGTCGGCCAGCAGCCAGGCGCCGGATTCGATGCCCGCCACCAGGCTGCGATGCCGCGCCGACTTTGCCAACAGACGCTTCAGATCCGATGTGGCGTGACGCTTCCAGTTGTGGCTCGACAGGACGAAGAGCGGATCTTCCTCACTGGCCGGTTGGAATGCACCATCGACCGGGATCGGAATATGGCTCTTGGTTTCGATCGCCTGACCATCAGGACTGAGGATACGCCAGCGATAGAGTTCCAGCCCGCTGACCCGGTTGGCCAGACGCAAAGGCTCAATCACGGAGGCAACCAGGATCAGATTTGTCTCCGGCACCACAAGCAGGTCGAGCAAGGTCGCGGCCGTGGCGGGATCGGAAAGCACAGTCTGCTCGGGCATGGCATCGAATTTCCATGATTTCCGATAGTGTATAGAAGCGATCCGATCTTGCAAAGCATGCTGCGGCATTCTGTCTCGTAATAGGTCCAACGAACGAGGGAGAATAATCCGTGCCTTTAGCCATGAACCGGGATGTCTTCATCACCTGCGCCGTCACCGGCGCCGGAGACACCACCTCGAAATCGCCACATGTGCCCATCACGCCGAAGCAGATCGCCGACTCCGCCATCGATGCCGCCAAGGCCGGTGCCGCCGTCGTGCATTGCCATGTCCGCGATCCGGAAACGGGGGCTGCCAGCCGGCGCAACGATCTCTACAAGGAAGTGACCGACCGCATCCGCTCCGCCGATGTCGACGTCGTCCTGAACCTGACCGCCGGCATGGGCGGGGACCTGATCTTTGGCAATGTCGAACAGCCTCTGCCGCTCAACCCTGTGGGGACCGACATGGCCGGCGCGACCGAGCGCGTGTCCCACGTGGCCGAATGCCTGCCGGAAATCTGCACGCTCGATTGCGGCACGATGAATTTCTCGCTCGGCGACTATGTCATGACCAACACGCCGTCGATGCTGCGCGCCATGGCGAAGCTGATGACGGATCTTGGCGTGCGCCCTGAGATCGAAGCCTTCGATACCGGCCATCTGTGGTTTGCCAAGCAGCTGGTCGAGGAAGGCCTGATCGAGGATCCTGTTCTCATCCAGCTCTGCATGGGCATTCCTTGGGGCGCGCCCGACGACCTCAACACCTTCATGGCCATGGTCAACAACGTGCCGTCGACCTGGACCTTCTCGGCTTTCTCCATCGGCCGCAATGCCATGGCCTATCCGGCAGCCGCGGTGCTTGCCGGTGGCAATGTGCGCGTCGGGCTGGAAGACAATCTCTATGCCGGCAAGGGCCTGCTCGCCACCAATGCGCAGCTCGTCGAAAAGGCCGTGACCGTGATCGAGGGCATGGGTGCCCGGATCATCGGGCCGGACGAGGTGCGCAAGAAGCTCAAGCTCACCAAGCGGTGATGCTCCACCCGTTCCCGGACAATGTCGGGGGCGGCATACCAAGACAAACCGACATGCGGACGAGTTAAGATATGAGCAGAATTCAGAAGGCGGCCTGTATCGGCGGCGGTGTGATCGGCGGAGCCTGGGCGGCGCGTTTCGTCCTGGCCGGCATCGACACGACGATCTTCGATCCGCATCCGGAGGCGCAGCGTATTATCGGTGAAGTGCTGGCCAATGCCGAGCGCGCCTATGAGATGCTGACCATGGCGCCGCTGCCGCCCAAGGGGAAACTCACTTATGCGTCCTCGCTTGAGGAGGCCGTCACAGGCGCCGACTGGATCCAGGAAAGCGTGCCGGAGCGCGTCGACCTGAAGCGCGGCGTGATCACCCAGATCGATGCAGCCGCCGACCCCAAGGCGCTGATCGGCTCGTCGACCTCGGGCATTCTGCCGACCGACCTGCAGCGCGACATGAAACATCCCGAACGCATGTTCGTCGCGCATCCCTATAACCCGGTCTATCTCCTGCCGCTCGCCGAGCTCGTGGGCGGTGAAAAGACCAGCCGCGCCGTGCTGGAAGACGCCAAGGCGAAGCTCGCCCCGATCGGCATGAAGGGCGTGATCCTCAACAAGGAGATCGAAGGCTTTGTCGGCGACCGGCTGCTGGAAGCCCTGTGGCGCGAGGCGTTGTGGCTGATCAAGGACGACATCTGCGACACCGAGACGCTGGATGACGTGATCCGCTATTCCTTCGGCATGCGCTGGGCGCAGATGGGTCTGTTCGAGACCTATCGCATCGCCGGCGGCGAAGCCGGCATGCGGCATTTCCTCGCCCAGTTCGGCCCCTGCCTTGCCTGGCCCTGGACCAAGCTCACCGACGTGGTCGATCTCAACGACGAACTCGTCGACAAGATTGCCGGCCAATCGGACGCCCAGTCCGGTGCGCGCGGTATCCGCGATCTCGAGCGCATCCGCGACCAGAACCTTGTCGGCATCATGCAGGCCCTGAAGGCCGGCGATGCCGGTCGCGGCTGGGGTTCCGGCAAGCTGTTGTCGGAGTTCGAGGCGCATCTCTGGTCGGCCGCGCCGGCTCCCGCTGCCGCAGACACCACAAAGCCGATCAAGCTTGCGGACTTCCGCGTGCATCCGTCCTGGGTCGACTACAACGGCCACATGACCGAATACCGCTACAGCCAGTGTTTCGCCGACAGTTCCGACGCGCTGCTGCGCCTCATCGGCGTCGACATGGATTATGTTTCTGCCGGCCACAGCTATTATACGGTCGAGAACCACGTGCGGCTGCTCGATGAATGCAAGCTCGGTGACGCCCTTCACGTCGAAGTGCAGTTGCTGCCTTCGGATGGCAAGAAGCTGCACAGCTTCTTCTGGCTGCGGCGTGCCTCGGACAATGCCGTCGTGGCGACCTGCGAACACCTGATGCTGCATGTCTCCTCGGCGGAAGGCAAAACCGTACCGCCTTTGCCCGCGATCCTCGCCAAGCTCGAACCGCTGATCGCCGGCCATGCCGCCCTGCCCATGCCCGACGGCGCTGGCCGCCATGTCGGGCAGAAGAAATAGACGTCACCGTGAAACCAAACGCATAGGGATAGCCGCATGGATTTCGCCCTTTCCGAAGAACAGCAGATGATCGTCGACACGGTCCGCGGCTTCGTCGAGAGCGAACTCTATCCGCTCGAAGAACAGGTCGAGAGATCTGGCCACGTGCCACCGGAGATGGGCTGGGAGATCGCGGCCAAGGTCAAGCAACTCGGCTTCTTCGCCTGCAACATGCCGGAAGAGGTCGGCGGTGGCGGGCTCGACCACCAGACCTTCACGCTCGTCGAACGCGAACTCGGCCGCGCCTCGATGGCGCTCACCGTCTTCTTCGGCCGACCCTCCGGCATTCTGATGGGCTGCAATGATGACCAGCGGGAGCGCTACCTGCTGCCGGCCACGCGCGGCGACAAGTTCGATGCCCTTGCCATGACCGAGCCCGGCGCCGGATCGGACCTGCGCGGCATGAGCTGCACGGCCCGCGCTGATGGCGATGACTGGGTGCTCAATGGCACCAAACATTTCATCAGCCATGCCAATATCGCCGATTTCGTCATCGTCTTCGTTGCGACCGGCGAAGAAGAAACGCCGAAGGGCGTGAAGAAGCTGATCACCTGTTTCCTCGTCGATCGCGGCACGCCGGGTTTCACCATCCGCGACGGTTATTCCTCGGTCTCGCATCGCGGCTACAAGAACTGCATCCTCGATTTCGACGATTGCCGCCTGCCCTCGGCGCAGATCCTCGGCGAGGTCCACAAGGGTTTCGAGCTTGCCAATGCCTGGCTCTACGGCACACGCCTCACCGTCGCTGCGAGCTGCGTCGGCAGGGCGCGGCGTGTGTTCGACCTCGCGGTCCCCTATGCCGCTGGGCGACACCAGTTCGGCAAGCCGATTGGCGCGAACCAGGGCGTGTCGTTCAAACTCGCCGACATGATCACCGAAATCGATGCGGCTGACTATCTGACGCTCGCCGCCGCCTGGCGCCTCGATCAGGGGCTGCCTGCCAATCGCGAAATTGCGTCCGCCAAGCTCTATGCCTCGGAAATGCTGGCGCGGGTCACCGACGAGGCGATCCAGATCCATGGCGGCATGGGGCTGATGGACGACCTGCCGCTGGCGCGCTTCTGGCGCGACGCGCGGGTCGAGCGGATCTGGGACGGCACCTCGGAGATCCAGCGCCACATCATCAGCCGCGATCTGTTGCGGCCGTTCGGAGCGTGATGATGGCGCACAGCAATTCGCCCCCAATCAACCCGCTGCCCTGCTCCTCCCCCGGACGGCCACAGGACCCGTATCAGGGCCTGTGGCCAGGCGGCGACCCCGATGGCTCGCCATCGGGGATGGCTGAAGGCACGAGTCTCCTGGCGCTGTTCGAGGCGATCCGGACCACCGGCAGTTTCCTCAAAAGCAGTTGGTTTGGATGACAACAGAAGCCCGCACGCCGCTCGCCCGCCTGATCCGTCCCCAATCGATCGCCGTCTTCGGCGGCAAGGAAGCGGCGCGGGTGGTGGAGCAATGCGGCAAGGCGGGGTATCGCGGCGAAATCTGGCCGGTGCATCCGACGCGCGAGACGGTGCATGGCCATCGCTGCTACCGGTCAGTCGCCGAATTGCCAAACGCGCCGGATGCCGCCTTCGTCGGCGTCAATCGCAGCCTGTCGGTCGAGATCATCCGCGACCTCAGTCAGCGCGGCGCCGGCGGTGCGATCTGTTACGCCTCCGGTTTCGCCGAAGCCGTCCAGGAATTGCCCGATGGCCCGGCCCTGCAGGCGGAGCTTGTGGCCGCCGCGGGGGGCATGGCGATGCTCGGCCCCAATTGCTACGGCTTCATCAACATGCTGGACGATGCCCTGCTCTGGCCCGATCAGCACGGCATGGTCCATGTCGACAGGGGTGTGGCGATCCTCACCCAGTCCTCGAACATCGCGCTCAACATCTCGATGCAGGCCCGCGGTCTGCCGATCGCCTACCTGATGACGGCCGGCAACCAAGCCCAGACGGGACTTTCGGCGCTGGCTGCTGCTGCCCTCGAAGACGAGCGGGTCACCGCCGTTGGCCTGCACATCGAGAGCTTCGACGATATCGAGGCGTTACAGCACCTGGCGGCCCGCGCCCGCGCGCTGCGAAAACCTGTGGTGGCACTGAAAGTCGGCAAATCCGTCGCCGCCCAACGCGCGACGCTGTCGCACACGGCCTCGCTCGCCGGCAACGACCGGGTCTCCTCCGCGCTCCTTGCACGGCTCGGCATCGGGCGGGTCCATTCCCTGCCGCATATGCTCGAAACGCTGAAGCTCCTGCATGTCTGCGGTCCGCTTCCCGCCAACACGGTCTCCGCCATGAGCTGTTCGGGAGGGGAAGCCTCGCTGATGGCCGATGCCGGGGTCGGACGAGCGATCGACTTCCGCGACCTCAGACCAGAACAACTGCCGGCGCTTCGAGACACGCTCGGCGCCATGGTCACGCTCTCCAATCCGCTCGATTACCACACCTTCGTCTGGGGCAACCGCGCGCGCCAGGCGCAGGCCTTTTCCACCGTCATGCGTGGAGACTATGCGATCAATCTGGTCGTGCTCGATTTCCCCCGCGCCGACCGCTGCGACGCGAGCGACTGGACGACCACGGTCGACGCAGTGATCGATGCTCAACGCGAAACCGGGGCCGCGACGGGCATCGTGTCGAGCCTTGGCGAGACCATGCCGGAGGCCGTCGCGGACCAGCTGGTCGCAGCCGGCGTGGTGCCCTTCTGCGGTATCGACGAGGCGCTCGGCGCCATCGACGTCGCCCATGCCATCCATGCGACCTGGACGCGGTCCGCCCCGGCGCCTCTCCTTATCCCGCGCCCTGTCGAGACCGAGATCGTCTCCCTCTACGAGGACCATGCCAAGCCGGCGCTCGCCACCTATGGCGTGCGAGTCCCTGATGGAATCATCGCCGGGAGTGTCGATGAAGCAGTCGCCGCAGCCGACGGCATCGGTTATCCCGTGGCGCTCAAGGGCCTCGGTATTGCCCACAAGAGCGACGCCGGTGCCGTGCGCCTCAACATCAGAAGCCCTGGCGAGGTTTTCGCGGCAGCCACCGCCATGCGGGCGGTCGCGGATCGGTTTCTCGTCGAGGCGATGGCGCCAAAGCCGATCGCGGAACTCATCGTTGGGGCGTTGCGCGACCCCGTCGTCGGGCCGGTGCTCACCCTCGGTGCGGGCGGTGTCCTTGTCGATCTCATCGACGACAGCGCGATCCTGCTGCTCCCCACCACCCCGGATGAAATTCGTGCCGCCATTTCAGGCCTGAAAGTCTCCACCCTGATCGCGGGCTTTCGTGGTGCTCCACCAGGCGATATGAACGGGCTTGTGCGACTCGTCGCCTCTGTCGCACAATATGTCGCTGACAATGCAACGAGACTGGAAGAACTGGATCTTAATCCGGTACTGGTGCTACCGGAAGGTGAGGGCGTCATTGCCGTCGACGCCTTCATCCGGACAAGGAGTTGAACGCGTGACCGACCCTATCCGCACCCGTCGCGAAAACGGCATCCTGGAGGTGACGATCGACCGTCCCAAGGCCAATGCCATCGACCTCGCCACCAGCCGGATCATGGGCGGGATCTTCGCCTCCTTCCGCGATGACGACACACTCAGGGTCGCGATCATTACCGGCACCGGTCCGAAATTCTTCTGCCCGGGCTGGGACCTGAAGGCAGCGGCCGAAGGCGATGCTGTCGACGGCGACTATGGCGTGGGCGGCTTCGGCGGCCTGCAGGAATTGCGCGACCTCAACAAGCCGGTGATTGCGGCGATCAATGGCATCTGTTGCGGCGGCGGCCTTGAGATCGCGCTCTCGGCTGATCTCATTCTCGCCGCCGACCATGCCACCTTCGCGCTGCCGGAGATACGCTCGGGGACGGTCGCCGATGCCGCCTCGATTAAGCTGCCGAAGCGCATTCCCTACCACATCGCCATGGACATGCTTTTGACCGGCCGCTGGCTCGGTGCCGAGGAGGCGCATCGCTGGGGTTTCGTCAACGAGATCCTGCCCGCCGACGGCCTCATGGACCGCGCCTGGGCACTGGCGCGCCTGCTCGAAAGCGGCCCGCCGCTCGTCTATGCCGCGATCAAGGAGATCGTCCGCGATGCCGAGGGCCGGGATTTCCAATCGACGATGAACAAGATCACCAAGCGGCAATACCGCACGGTGGATATTCTCTACGGGAGCGAAGACCAGCTGGAAGGCGCGCGCGCCTTTGCCGAGAAGCGCGCGCCCGTATGGAAAGGGAGATAGACGATAAGCCAACGCGTGAGGGTCCTGGCGATTGGCCCGATTGCGCAACCGAACGATCGCCACCGTCACGGACAAAAGAACCGGACGCACAACCAACCAGAACCAGGGAACAGACGATGAGCAATGACAAATTTCTGACCAATCTCACCTCGGCAGCCTTAAGCCGTCGCGAGTTCATGGGCCGCGCCATGGCCGCCGGCCTGACGCTGACGGCCGCCAGCTCGCTCTATGCCACCAGCGCTTCCGCCCAGGAGCCCAAGCGGGGCGGCAACCTGAAGCTCGGCCTCGAAGGCGGCTCTGCCACCGACAGCAAGGACCCGGCAAAATTCCTGTCCCAGTTCATGTTCTGCATCGGCCGCTGCTGGGGCGACATGCTGGTCGAAAGCGATCCGCTGACGGGCGCTGCCGTGCCGGCCCTTGCCGAGAGCTGGGAACCGTCGGCCGATGCCGCCACCTGGACCTTCACCATCCGCAAGGGCGTGCAGTTCCATGACGGCAAGGAACTGACCATCGACGACGTCGTCGCCACCTTGAAGCGCCACACCGACGAAAAGTCCGAATCCGGCGCGCTCGGCGTGATGAAGTCGATCAAGGAGATCAAGAAGGACGGCGACAAGCTGGTCCTGGTTCTGACCGAAGGCAATGCCGACCTGCCGCTGCTGCTCACCGACTACCACCTCGTCATCCAGCCGAATGGCGGCCTCGACGATCCGCTCGCCTCGATCGGCACCGGCCCCTACAAGCTGACCAGCTTCGAAGCCGGCGTGCGCGCCACGCTGGAGCGCAACACGGCCGACTGGCGCTCTGACCGCGGTTATGTCGACACGATCGAGATCATCGGCATGAACGATGCGACCGCGCGTATCGCAGCCCTCGCCTCCGGCCAGGTGCATTTCATCAACCGCGTCGATCCGAAAACGGTAGACATGCTGAAGCGTGCACCGACCGTCGAGATCCTCTCGACGTCAGGCCGCGGTCACTATGTCTTCATCATGCATTGCAACACCGCCCCCTTCGACAACAACGACCTGCGTCTCGCGCTCAAATACGCCATGGACCGCGAAGCCATGGTCGAGACTGTGCTCGGCGGTTATGGCAAGGTCGGCAACGACTTCCCGATCAACAGCACCTATGCCCTCTTCCCCGAAGGCATCGAGCAACGCGCCTATGATCCTGACAAGGCGGCCTTCCACTACAAGAAGTCGGGTCATTCCGGCCCGGTCCTCCTGCGCACCTCGGAAGTCGCCTTCCCGGGCGCCGTCGACGCCGCCGTCCTCTACCAGGGCAGCGCCCAGAAGGCCGGCATCGAGATCGAAGTGAAGCGCGAGCCGGGCGACGGCTACTGGTCGAATGTCTGGAACGTCCAGCCCTTCTCCACCTCCTATTGGGGCGGCCGCCCGACCCAGGACCAGATGTATTCCACGGCGTACCTCTCGACCGCCGACTGGAACGACACCCGATTCCTGCGCCCCGACTTCGACAAGATCCTGCTCCAGGCGCGCGCCGAACTCGACGAAGGCAAGCGCAAGGAGATGTATCGCGAGATGGCGATGATGGTGCGCGACGAAGGTGGCCTGATCCTGCCGATGTTCAACGATTTCGTGAACGCCGCGCAGAAGTCGGTCAAGGGCTACGTCCACGACATCGGCAACGACATGTCCAACGGTTATGTCGCGACCCGCGTCTGGCTCGACGCCTGATCGCTGGAAACGAGCAGGCGTCCGACGCCCTGCTCCGGTCATCGGCCCGCGGACATGAGGTTCGCGGGCCATACCCGTTTTTCAGGACAGCGGCTGGATACGCATGACCCAATCGACCGATGCCGGCGACAAACCGGCCCTTTCTCTCTACCAGCGGTTTCCGCTGATCGTTCTGGTGGTGCAGCGGCTGGCGCTCAGCATGCTCCTGCTGCTCGCCGTCTCCATGCTGATCTATGGCGGGGTCGAGGCGCTTCCCGGCGATTTCGCCACCACCTATCTTGGTCAGTCGGCAACACCCCAGGCAGTCGCCAATATCCGCGCCGACCTCGGCCTCGACCGGCCGATCGTCAGCCGTTACTTCGAATGGCTCGGCGGCGCCATCCAGGGCGATTTCGGTACCTCCTGGGCCAGCCGCAATTCGGTTACCGAACAGATCGGCAAGCGGCTCGGCAATTCGCTGAAGCTGGCCGCCCTTGCCGCCGCGATCTCCGTGCCGCTTGCGGTCGGGCTTGGCATGCTCGCGGTCCACTTCCGCAACCGCACGCCAGACCGGGTCATCAACGTGATCTCGCTTGCCGCCATCTCGCTGCCGGAATTCTTCATCGGTTATCTGCTCATCCTGGTCTTTGCCATCAACCTCAACATCGCGACCTTCCCCTCGACGGTGCATGACGGGATGTCGCTTGCCGAACGGCTGAAGGCCATGGCTCTGCCGACGGCAACGCTCGTGCTCGTCGTCCTTGCCCACATGATGCGCATGACCCGCGCCGCGATCCTTTCGGTCATGTCATCAGCCTATATGGAAACGGCCGAACTCAAGGGCCTCTCGGCACTCCGGGCCATCGTCAAGCATGCAGCTCCGAACGCGATTGCCCCGATCGTCAACGTCGTCGCGCTCAACCTCGCCTATCTGGTCGTCGGTGTCGTCGTGGTCGAAGTCGTCTTCGTCTATCCCGGCATGGGCCAGTACATGGTCGATGCCGTGACGGTGCGCGACATGCCCGTCGTCCAGGCCTGCGGCCTGATCTTCGCCGCCGTCTATATCTTCCTCAACATGCTGGCCGACATCCTCGCCATTGTCGCCAATCCGAGACTGAGGCATCCGCGATGAGATTGAAACAGATCCCCCTCAGCGCCTGGGTCGGTATTTTTGGCATTGCGCTTGCCGTCTTCTGTGCGCTTTTCGCCCCGTTCATCGCGCCGCATGGTGAGCGCGAAATCGTCGGCTCCGTCTGGGAGCCGATGGGCGGCACCTTTCTGCTTGGCACCGACAATCTCGGCCGCGACCTGCTGTCCCGCATGATCTACGGCACGCGCACGACACTCACCGTGGCGCTCGCCGCCACCGTCATCTCGTTTTCGCTCGGCATCTTCCTCAGCTTCACTGCCGCGGTTTCGCGCGGCGTCATCGACCAGACGCTGTCGCGCTTCAACGACCTGATGATGTCGATCCCGACGCTGATCTTCGCGCTCGTGGTGCTGGCAGTCCTGCCGCAGAACCTCTTCGTGCTGATCCTCGTGATGGCAGTGCTCGATTCCACCCGCGTCTATCGCCTCGGCCGCGCCGTGGCACTCGATGTCGCCGTGATGGAATTCGTCGAGGCCGCCAGGCTGCGCGGCGAAGGCACGCTGTGGATCATCTTCCGCGAGATCCTGCCGAACACGCTCTCGCCGCTCTTGGCCGAATTCGGCCTGCGCTTCGCCTTCTCGATCCTGTTCCTCTCCACCCTCTCCTTCCTCGGCCTCGGTATCCAGCCGCCGGCCGCCGATTGGGGCGGCATGGTCAAGGACAACAAGGACGGGATCATCTTCGGCATTTCCGCAGCCCTCGTGCCCGGCACGGCCATTGCCGCGCTTGCCGTCTGCGTCAACCTGGTGGTCGACTGGCTGCTCGGGCGCACATCCAGCCTGAAGGGAGGCCGTGGCGATGTCTGAACTCCTCACCGTCCGCGATCTGAAGATCGAAGCCACATCCTATCCGCCGGGTGAACCGCCGAAAGACATCACCATCGTCAAGGGTGTCTCCTTCAACCTGCCGAAGGGCCGGGTGCTCGGCCTGATCGGCGAATCCGGCGCCGGCAAGTCGACCATCGGTCTGTCGGCTCTTGCTTACGGTCGCGGCAGCGTGCGCATCACCGGCGGCGAGGTGCTGCTGAATGGCCAGGACATTCTGAAGCTCGACAAAACAGGCATTCGCAAACTGCGCGGCGACCGCGTCTGCTACGTCGCGCAATCGGCGGCCGCCGCCTTCAACCCGGCGCATCGGCTGGGCGACCAGGTGATCGAGGCGACCGTCGCGCACAAACTGATGACCGTGGAAGAGGCCCGCGCCCGCGCGACCTACCTGTTCGGCGTGCTCGGCCTGCCCGACCCAAAGACGTTTGGCGAGCGTTATCCGCATCAGGTCTCGGGCGGCCAGTTGCAGCGCGCCATGACCGCGATGGCGCTCTGCTCCAACCCCGAACTGATCGTCTTCGACGAGCCGACGACGGCACTCGACGTGACGACCCAGATCGACGTGCTGGCCGCGATCAAACACGCGATCGAGGAGACCCATACGGCCGCCCTCTACATCACCCATGACCTCGCCGTGGTTGCGCAGATTTCCGACGACATCATGGTGCTGCGCCAGGGCAAGACCGTCGAATACGGCACGACCCAACAGATCATCGAAGCGCCGGCTCAGGACTATACCCGCGCGCTCGTCAATGTCCGCCAGGCCCGCAAGGAGGAGGCGGTCGACCAGAGCGACCGGCAGCTGAAGATCGAGCATGTGACGGCCGGCTATTCCAACGGCTTCAAGGTGCTGCACGATGTCTCCCTGCACCTGCCCAAGGGCCAGACGCTCGCCGTCGTCGGCGAATCCGGCTCGGGCAAGTCGACGCTCGCCCGCGTCATCACCGGCCTCCTGCCGCCCGTCTCCGGCACCGTCACCTTCGACGGCAAGGCGCTGACGCCGGCCCTCAAGCAGCGCAGCCGCGACGATCTCCGCCGCATCCAGCTGATCTACCAGATGGCCGACACGGCGATGAACCCGCGCCAAACGGTGCGCGACATCATCGGCCGGCCGCTCACCTTCTACTATGGCCTGCGCGGGGCGGCAAAGACCGCCCGCGTCAAGGAACTTCTGGAGCAGATCGAGATGGGCTCCGGCTTCGTCGACCGCTATCCGGCGGAACTGTCGGGCGGGCAGAAGCAACGCGTCGCAATTGCCCGCGCGCTTGCGGCTGAACCCGAACTGATCCTCTGCGACGAGCCGACGTCTGCGCTCGATCCGCTGGTGGCGGAGGGCATCCTGTCGCTGTTGATGCGGCTGCAGGCGGAAACGCAGGTGTCCTACATGTTCATCACCCACGACATCGCCATCGTGCGCGCCATCGCCGACAGCGTGGCCGTCATGCATCGCGGCCGCCTGGTGCGCTTCGGCCCGAAGTCGGAGGTGCTGTCGCCGCCCTTCGACGACTATACCGACCTCTTGCTCAAGTCCGTGCCCGAGATGGAACTGGGCTGGCTGGAGAAGGCGCTCGCGACCCGCCGTATGGAGAGTGCGGGGCACTGACCGCCTCGAATAAGACCCCCTCTGGCCTGCCGGCCATCTCCCCCACAAGGGGGGAGAGACGCCGGGGAAACCGCTCGATCCACCTTCAAGGCAGCGCGCGGGGCCAAAGCCCCTCCCCCTTGTGGGGAGGTGTTGGGGGAGGGGAAAACCACAAACTCGAATTCACCTGAAAGCACAGCATGACATCGCGCTCATTCACCACCATCGAAAACCAGTGGATCACCCTTGCCGACGGCACGCAGCTTGCCGCGCGCATCTGGATGCCCGACGGTGCCGAGAGCGATCCCGTGCCGGCCGTCTTCGAGTTCCTACCCTATCGCAAGCGGGACGGTACGAGCCCGCGTGACGAATCCACCTATCCGGTCTTTGCGAGCGCCGGCATTGCTGGCGTGCGCGTCGATATCAGAGGCTCGGGCGAATCCGACGGCGTTATCGATGGCGAATATACCGAGCTGGAACTCGCCAATGCCTGCGAGCTGATCGCCTGGATCGCGGCGCAACCCTGGTCGAACGGCTCGGTCGGCATGATGGGCATCTCCTGGGGCGGCTTCAACTGCCTGCAGGTGGCCGCTTTACAGCCCCCAGCGCTGAAAGCCGTCATCTCGATCGCCTCGACCACCGACCGCTTCAACGACGACATCCATTACAAGAACGGCTGCCACCTTTCGGCGCAACTCTCCTGGGCGGCGACTATGCTCGCCTATCAGTCGCGCTCGCCCGATCCCGAAATCGTCGGCGACCGCTGGCGCGAGATGTGGATGGATCGGCTGGAACACGAGCCCTTCTTCCTGGAGGAATGGCTGGAGCACCAGCGCCGCGATGCCTTCTGGAAACACGGCTCGATCGGCGAGGATTTCTCTGCCGTCGCCATCCCGTCGCTCGTCATCGCCGGCTGGGCCGACGGCTATCGCAACACGCCGCTTCTCGCCGTCGAAGGCATGCCCGACCGCTCCAAGGCGCTGATCGGCCCCTGGATCCATAAATACCCGCATTTCGCCTGGCCGAAGCCGCGCGCAGACTTCCACGGCGAGGCCATCGCCTTCTGGAACCGCTGGCTGCGCGGCGAGGCTAACGGCACGGAAGCAGTCCCACAGGTGCGCGCCTATATCCTCGACGCGGTGAAGCCCGCCCCGCGCCGCGATGTCGATCCGGGTTTCTGGATCTCCAAGAACACCTGGCAGGCGCCTGACATGGCCAACTTCTATGTCGAAGCCTTCGGCTCCCTGACGGAAGGCCATCCCGTGCCACACGCGCCGGCTCATAACGTCACGCTGAAATCCCCTCTCGACACAGGCACCGCCGCCGGCGAGTGGTTCACGCTGAAGCCGGACGCGGAACTGGCCGGCGACCAGCGCACAGACGATGCGGGATCGCTGACCTTCCAGACGGCACCGCTGACCCACACACTCAACATCCTCGGCCGACCTGAGCTCTCCGTGATCCTGTCGAGCGACGCACCCGTCGCCAACCTCATCGCTCGCATGGTCGACGTCCATCCTGACGGTTCCGCCACCCGCGTCGCCTTCGGGGTGCTGAACCTCACCCATCGCGACAGCAATGCCGAACCTGAGCCGATGGTGCCGGGCGAGCCGACGCCGATCCGCCTCACGCTCGATGCCTGCGGCTATCGCTTCCGCCCCGGCCACCGCATCCGCCTGTCGCTCTCGTCCGCCTACTGGCCGATGGTGCTGCCTGCGCCTTCGGATCCAGAACTGACGCTCGACATCGCCTCGCTCGGCCTTGCCCTGCCGAAACTCGGAGACCACCAGACCTTCGAGATGAAGCAGCCGGACAACCCGAACCCGCTGCCGACCTATATCGAACATGCGCCGTCAGCCACGCGCCGCCAGGTGCTGCGCGACCTGCAGGCCAACCGCACGGATTACGTCATCTATGAGGATACCGGCCTGTTCGAACATCCGGGCACGGGCTTATCGACCCGACAGGTCCGGGACGAGGTCTGGTCGATCTCGCCAGGCGATCCCCAGTCGATGACGGGCACATCGGTCTGGACCTGTGACATGCAGCGGCCCGGCTGGTTCGTGCGCACGGTCTCGACCTCGCGGATCGCCTGCACGGAAACGCACTGGCTGATCAGTGCGTCGGTTATCGCTTACGAAGGCGAGACCCAGGTGTTCGAAAAGAGCTTCCCGCAAAAAGCCATTCCGCGCGATCTCATGTAGCCGCTGCGGCAAGCGCGCGAAGGGTCTCGACCGCGCGATCCGCATCGGCAGACGGCACAAAGATGTGGTCGTGGTAATAGGCCGCGACCACATTGGCGCTGATGCCTGCTGTCGTCAGCGCCGTCGCCATCGCTGCCGTCAGGCCCACCGCCTCCAGCGCCGAATGCACCATCATCGTGATGCAGCGCATGGGAGCGCTCGCGGCAAGCCCCGCCGCATCTGCCGTCTCTTTCGGCAGGATCAGGGTCAAGCCTTCGGCCTCGCGAAAGAGGCCGATCGGCCCCAGTGAAAGATAGTCTGACACCATGTCATGCGGCACGGTTGCATAGACGAACTCGCCCTCGATCAGCATCGGCTCAAGGGTGCTCAGCAAAACGCTGAGGTCAGTGATGCCCGTCATCAAGCCCCCTCCGCCATCCGGCTGATTGCCTGGCACAGCGCGGCGAATCCATCCGCTGCACCTGCGCTCCTGTGTCGGGCACGAAGCCAGGCATGGACCATTTGCGGCTCGTCGCGGAACGTGGCCTCGACGCCCTCATGTCTCAACCTTTGGACATAGTGCCAGCCGTCGTCGCGCAGCGGATCGAAATGCGCCACAGTGACGTAAGCGGGCGGCAAACCCGCCAGGGATGGTTGGAGCAACGGATGGGCCACCGGATCATCCGCGGGCGCCTGAAGCACCTCGCGATAATAGGCGACGTCGGCCGTCGTCAAACCCGGGGCATCGGACATCTCCGCATAGGAACCCGACACCAGGTCGCCCCCCAGTGCCGGATAGATGAGCACCTGGCCGAGGATGCCCGAGAGACCGGCATCCCGTCCCCGGATGGCGAGGCCCGCTGCCAGATTGCCACCGGCACTGTCCCCGATCAGGACGACACCGCGTCCCTCTGACAGCAGCTGTGTCAGGACCGAAAAACAGTCATCGCTTGCGGCAGGCCAGACATGTTCCGGCGCCAGCCGGTAGTCAACGGAGACCAATTCCGCGCCTGCATGATCGGCAATCTCCGCGCAGATCGCATGGTGGCTGTCGAGCGAACCGACAACGAAGCCGCCGCCATGGATATAGTAGAGCACGGTATCCGTCCTGACATCCGCCGGCCGGTACCGCCGCACCGGAATGCGGCCTTCCACCTTGCGGTCTTCCGTCACCATGCCCGCCGGTAGCGGCCGGTCGAAATGGGCGCAGAGCGCATCATACCACTGCCGCTGCTGCCCGATCGACGCCTCCACCGCGTCATCGGGATAAAAGGCCGCGCAGGTCGCCAGAAAGTCGAGAATGGCCGGCTCCGTCGGAGCCTTTCGGGTGTCAGACATGTGCAATCCGATCGATGCGCAGGATACCTTGGTCGCAATAGGTCGAGCCTAGTCGCGCACGGCCCGGCAATCCACTCCGTTTGCGCCGGAGAACGGCCAAATTCGTCATGACGTACCCAGATGCACAGTCCGACCCGCCAAAACGGGCTTTTCCCCACGCGCGTTTCATGGCAGGAGAGCCCAGGGCGCGAGTGCCGTAAACTTTAGTACGGGCTCGGGCGGGTTGATTGACGTCTCTCCTGCTGCAGCGCGATTACGCTGCCGTCCATTGCACCCTTGACACTCTGCACACCTCCGCCAAACGAAAAGGGCCCCGCAAGCGAGGCCCTCTGCAAATCTTGTCGGACAGGTCGGTCAGATCCAGTACGGCGGAACGCCGTAATAGTCGTACACCGAGCGACCGTTGTTGCGATACCAGTCTTCGCTGTCATCACGGTATTTCGGGGCGCCTTCGACCTGTTCCTTGGTCATGTCGATGCGATAACCGTCGAGGTTTTCGTCATAGGACAGCTTTTCCCAAGGCAGCGGATAATAGTCGTCGCCAATCCCCCAGAAGCCGCCAAAGCTCAGCACGGCATAAGCGACGCGGCCGCCACGCTTTTCCAGAATGATGCGCTGGATGGAACCGATGCGGTCCCCATCAACGCCGTAGACTGCGGTGCCTTCGACCTTGTCGCTGGCGATCAGGGTCGGGGTATCCTTGACATAGGGGTCCTTGCCGTCAACGGCGCGGTTAACCTGGTCCATGGTCTATCCTCCTGTATTTGTTGATGGTGAATACCTAACGACCCGCTGGAGATATGGTTCCCCCCTTCCCCTCGACGCCGACCGCGACCCTGTGGCGACCCCGACGCCTCGCCTCCGCGCGCCCTTGCGTGGCCGAACGACCGCTCCCGATCAACCGGAGGGCACGGCGCCTATCAAAACAGGGGAGCCCGCCGCGTGTTGACGTTTACGTCAAGGTTATATAATTTTTCGCAACTTGCATGACCTTTGCGCTAGCATAAGGTTCCAGGGTAAGGGGAGGAGCCCGCCTGGTAGACGTGCAGAAAAACTGGTTCGGGAGGAAGACATGACGGAAACTATGAGCCGCCTCAGCGGCCGCGCCGCCGACAAGATCTGGATCAAATCCTATCCCGCCTCGGTGCCGGCGGAAATCGCCCCGCATTCTCATCCCTCGCTAGGCGCGCTGTTTGAAGCGAGCTGCGCGAAGTATAGCGAGCGGCAGGCCTTTTCCAGCATGGGCCGCAGCATGACGTTCCGGGAGCTGGAAGAGCAGTCGCGCAAAGTCGGCGCCTGGCTGCAGTCCAAGGGACTGGTGAAGGGTGACCGCGTCGCCGTGATGACGCCGAACATTCTGCAGAACCCGGTCACCGTCTACGGCATCCTGCGCGCCGGCTTGACCGTCGTGAACGTCAACCCGCTCTACACCCCGCGCGAACTCGAACACCAGCTGAAGGATTCGGGCGCCAAGGCGATCATCGTGCTCGAAAACTTCGCCCATACCGTCCAGCAGGTCGTCGACCGCACGGATGTCAAACATGTCGTCGTCTGCACCATGGGCGACATGCTGGGCCTGAAGGGCCATATAGTCAATTTCGTCGTGCGCAAGGTGAAGAAGCTGGTGCCCGCCTGGACCATTCCCGGCCATGCCAGCTTCAAATCCATGCTGGCAGACGGCGCCCAACAGACGCTGAAGCCGGTCGCGGTTTCCCCCGGCGATATCGCCTTCCTGCAATATACCGGCGGCACCACCGGCGTCTCCAAGGGGGCGGCGCTGACCCATGCCAACCTGCTCGCCAACAAGCAGCAGATCGCGCTTTGGCTCGAAGCGGCACTCGCCGGCGGCAAGCGCCCCGAGGTGCTGAACTTCGTCTGTGCGCTTCCGCTCTACCATATCTTCGCACTCACGGTGAATTCGCTGATGGGGGTCGCGCTCGGTGGCCATAACCTGCTGATCGCAAATCCGCGCGACATTCCCGGCTTCATCAAGGAGCTGCAGGGTTTCAAGGCGCATGTCTTCCCTGGCCTCAACACCCTGTTCAACGCGATGATGAACAATCCGGAGTTCAAGAAGCTCGACCTCTCTTCGCTGCTTCTGGTGCTGGGCGGCGGCATGGCGATCCAGCGGCCGGTGGCAGAACGCTGGCTGGAAATGACCGGGCGCCCGATCACCGAAGGCTACGGCCTGTCGGAAACATCGCCTGTTGCCACCGTCAATCGCCTCGATGCGCGTGAATTCTCCGGCATGATCGGCCTGCCGCTTCCGTCCACCGACATCGAGATTCGCGACGAAGACGGCAATACGCTGCCGATCGGCGAGGTCGGCGAGATCTGCATCCGCGGGCCGCAGGTCATGGCCGGCTATTGGCAGCGTCCCGAGGAAACCGCCAAGGTCATGAGCGCCGACGGCTTCTTCCGTTCGGGCGATATGGGCCTGATGGACGAACGCGGCTATACCAAGATCGTCGACCGCAAGAAGGACATGATCCTCGTCTCCGGTTTCAACGTCTATCCGAACGAAATCGAGGAAGTCGCCGTCATGCATCCGGGCGTGCTCGAATGCGCAGCCGTCGGCGTGCCGGACGGTCATTCCGGCGAAGCGGTGAAACTCTTCGTCGTCAAGAAGGATCAGGCCCTGACCATCGACGAACTGAAGGCCCATTGCGCCGCGAACCTCACCAATTACAAGCGGCCGCGCTATATCGAGTTCCGCACGGAACTGCCAAAAACCAATGTCGGCAAGATCCTGCGCCGTGAATTGCGCGACGGAAAATAAATCGATTGAAATTGGGGGAGGTGTCAGCCTCTCCCTGTCTTGATAGCGCCTTGTGCTGCGACTAATGTCCCGGGCAACCATGTTAACAGGGACATTCCGATGCAAGCCATCATCGACAAGCTGACGAGCGCCGTCGCCGCCACCCATGCCGAAGACCTGCGCGCGGCCTTTGCCGCCGATCCGCAGCGTTTCCAGCATTTCAGCGTCTCGCTCGGCGACCTGCTGATGGATTATTCCAAATGCGCCGTGAACGGTGAAGTCCTCGACCTGCTTGAGGAACTGGCGACAACAGCCGGCGTCGCGGACAAGCGCGACCAGATGTTCTCGGGCGCGCCGATCAATTTCACCGAGGGCCGCGCCGTTCTCCACACGGCGCTCCGCAATCGCTCCAACCGCCCCGTGCTGGTCGATGGCCGCGACGTCATGCCTGATGTGAATGCCGTGCTTGAGGCCATGGGCAAGTTCGCCGATGGCATCCGCTCGGGCGACTTGAAGGGCGCGACCGGCAAGGCCATCACAGACGTCGTCAATATCGGCATCGGCGGCTCGGATCTCGGCCCAGTCATGGCGACCCTGGCACTCGCCCCGTTCCATGACGGCCCGCGCCTTCATTTCGTCTCCAATATCGACGGCGCCCATATCGCCGACACACTGAAGACGCTTGATGCCGAAACCACCCTCTTCATCGTCGCATCAAAAACCTTCACCACCATCGAGACGATGACGAACGCGCAGACGGCGCGCGCCTTCGTGGCCGACGCGCTCGGCGAAGCCGCCGTCGGCCATCAATTCTGCGCCGTCTCGACCGCGCTCGACAAGGTTGCCGCCTTCGGCATCGATCCATCCCGCGTCTTCGGTTTCTGGGATTGGGTCGGCGGCCGTTATTCGATCTGGTCGGCCATCGGCCTGCCGCTGATGATTGCCATAGGCCCTGACCATTTCGGCCAGTTCCTCGACGGCGCCCATGCCATGGACGAGCATTTCCGCACTGCCCCGTTCCGCGACAACCTGCCGATGCTGCTCGGTGCGCTCGGTGTCTATCACCGCAAGGTGCTGAACTACCCGACCCGCGCCATCCTCCCCTACGACCAGCGCCTGTCGCGCTTCCCGGCCTATCTGCAGCAGCTCGACATGGAATCGAACGGCAAGAGCGTCACCATCGACGGCAAGCCGGTCCAGGGTGCCTCCGGCCCCGTCGTCTGGGGCGAGCCCGGCACCAATGGCCAGCACGCCTTCTACCAGCTCATCCACCAGGGCACGAGCGTCATCCCGGCGGAATTCATGATCGCCGCCAACGGCTTCGAGCCGGAGCTGCGCCACCAGCACGACCTCTTGATCGCCAATTGCCTCGCCCAGTCGGAAGCCCTGATGAAGGGCCGCACACTCGCCGAAGCCAAGGGCCAGCTCACCGCCAAGGGTGTTGCCGACGAAGACGCCGATTTCCTCGCCCCGCACCGCGTCTTCTCCGGCAACCGCCCCTCGATCACCTTCGTCTACGACCAGCTCACCCCCTTCACCCTCGGCCGCCTGATCGCGCTTTACGAACACCGCGTCTTCGTCGAAGGGGTGATCTTCCGGATCAATTCCTTCGACCAATGGGGCGTGGAACTCGGCAAGGAACTGGCGACGGGTCTGTTGCCGGTGGTGCAGGGCAAGGTCGCAGCGACCGGGCATGACAGCTCGACGGTCGGGCTGGTCTCGGCGCTTTCGGAGCGGAAGACGGGGTGAGTGCCTCGCATTGTCCTTAAACCAAGGGGACTGGCATGCTGCACCATATCGAAATTTACGTTTCGAACCTGGACGCGTCGCATGCGTTCTGGACGTCCTTGCTCACGCAGATCGGCTATGAGGAAGCCGGTCGTTGGGAGGATGGTTTTTCGCTCGATCACGAGAGTGGGACTTATCTAACTTTCGTGCAAGTGGCGGCGAAGCAAGCCCATCGGGGCTATCACCGCAGCGGTATCGGCCTCAACCATCTCGCCTTCCGCGTCCCGGATAGAAGGACCGTCGATACACTCTACGACTTCTGCCGCGCCAATGGCGTGACTGTCCTCTATGAGGACCGCCATCCCTTTGCCAATGGCGGAGCAGAATATTATGCGCTGTTCGTCGAGGACCCGGACCGGATCAAGGTCGAGTTCGTGGCGGCTTCAACGGCCTGATTGTTCTAGGCAGCGCCTCGCATACGGCGCCTTTCAGAAACCGCCTTCGTCGGCGACCAGCTTACACCCGGAGTCCGGCTGCCCGATACGACTGCAGGATCAACCCGTTGTGCTCAGATGTCCTGGTTCATCGAGACGGCGGGTATTTCGGCCGCCCCGTGCATCCGCACGATCTGCGCCGGAATTCCGGCGACCGTGCAGCGTGCCGGAACAGGCTTGAGAACGACGCTTCCGGCGGCGACCTTGCTGAATTCGCCGATCTCGATATTGCCGATGATCTTGGCGCCAGCGCCGATCATGACACCGCGCCTGACCTTCGGATGCCGGTCACCGGTAACCTTGCCGGTGCCGCCGAGCGTCACCCCCTGAAGGATCGACACGTCATCGTCGATGACGGCCGTTTCACCGATGACGATCCCGGAGCCGTGATCGAGCATGATGCCCGATCCGATTCTTGCAGCGGGGTGGATGTCGGGACCCAAGACCAGCGAGGTCCGGTTGGCAATCCATGAAGCCAGTTCGACGCGATCGATCTGCCACAGCCGACGGGCGATGCGATAGGCCTCAAGCGCCTGAAACCCCTTATAATTCAGAAGGGCGTGGAGGTAGGTCGTGCATGCGGGATCGCGGTCACGAACCGCCTGCAGATCCCGGGACGCCGCAGCGCCGCAATCTCCGTCGCCGAGGCATTTTGCAAACAGGTCGCGCAACGCGCCCTTGTCCACACCGGGTGCCTGGAGTGTATTGGCCAAAATCGCCGCCAGGGCCTCGGTCAGGCTGGAAGCTTCATCAAACAGCGCCCCGAGGAAGTCGCACAGCAACGGCTCCTTTCGTCGCAGGTCCGCTACTTCCGCATGGATCGTGTCCCATGCAGGGCCCGGGAGAGTTTGGTCAACTTCATGTTTCAGACGGGGCATTCCGTGGTTCTCAAGTTGAAGACGCGCCTTCAGGGGGCTTTGTTTATCACAAAACCGTCCGGGGTCCATCTTCACGCGGTACACCGAGCGAAAGGCGCCCGGACGGTCCCACGGCACGTGCCCACGGACGCATCGCGGCAGCCGATCAGAACCCGACCTCGGCTGCCTTCCTCGGGTTGGCCCCTGGCTGCCATTTCGATTGCAGCTGATGCGGCTGCCTGGACCGTGAGTGCCTCACGCACAGCCCTCTCCGAGAGGCCTAGCGCTTGCTTGGCAGGCCGAATAGATATACATTCGGACAGCTGTATATCATCGGAGCATGCCATGCAGGTCGCCAAATGGGGCAATAGCCTTGCGGTGCGCCTTCCCGCCAGCGTGGTCGAAGCGCTGAAGCTGAAGGAAGGCGATGACGTCGAAATTCGCGCCGCGGACTGGCGCGCGCTCGATGTCGCCCGCAAGCCCACCCCGGAAGATCTCCTTCAACGTTTGCGAGCCTTCCGTGGCAGGCTGCCGGCCGATTTCAAGTTTGATCGGGATGAGGCGAATGGCCGGTAGGTTCGTCGACACGAACATACTTCTTTATCTGGCCTCCAGCGATCCTCAAAAAGCCGATCGGGCAGAGGCCGTCCTTGCTCAAGGAGGCACGATCAGCGTTCAGGTCCTCAACGAAACCGCCAATGTCCTGCGCCGCAAGATGCGGATGTCCTGGCCTGACACGCATGTGTTTCTGGAGATGATACGCGCGCTCGTGACCGTGGAGCCGGTCACGGTCGCAACTCACGAGATTGGGCTTGTCGTCTCCGAGCGTTACGGGCTTTCCATCTATGACGCCATGATTGTTGCAGCCGCACTTCTGGCCGAGTGCGACACATTGATCTCAGAAGACATGCAGGATGGCCTTGTCATTGAAGACCGCCTCAGCATCGTCAATCCGTTCGGTCAATCCTGAGCGCGGGGGTGATCGACCTACCGTCTCTCGCTTCTCAGAACCCGATCTCAGCCGCCGTCGGCGGGTTCGCCCCTGCTCGCGACACCGTCACGGCCGCAGCCTTCGCACCCACCGTCAGCGCCTCCCGCACCGCCTCTTCCGACAGCGTCGCGACCTTGTCCTTGGTCAGCAATCCCTGACGCTTTAGCGAAGCCAGGATGCCCGCATCAAAGGTGTCGCCGGCGCCTACGGTGTCGACCACGTCGACCCTGTTCGACGGCACCGAAACCTTGAAGCCAGCAGTATAACCGGTCGCCCCTTCGGCCCCCTTGGTCAGCACCACGAGCTTGGCACCGCGCGTCAGCCAATAGGCGGCGCGTTCGTCCTGGGTGCCGGGAAGATCGAACCAGTCGAGATCTTCGTCGGAAAACTTCAGGATGTCGGACATGTCCGCCATCCGGGCGATGCGGGCCTTGTGCGCTTCCTTGTCCTTGATGAAGCCGGGGCGGATGTTCGGGTCGAGCGAGATCACGCGGGTCTTGTGCTCGCGCGTCATCAGCGCCTCATAGGTCGAGCCGCAGGGTTCCGGAATCAGGCTGATCGCGCCAAAATGCAGGGCTTCACAGCTATCGTCCAGCGTGGGCAAATCGGCTTCGGTGATCATCCGGCCCGCCGTGTTCTCATCGTAGAAGGCATAGGATGCCTGGCCATTGGTGAGCTTCACCAGCGCGATCGTGCAGGGGCGCGAGAGCGTGGCGCAATAGCTGTAATCGACGCCGGACGATTTCAGCGTGTCGCGCAGGATGTCGCCCAGCATGTCGTCGGACAGGCCGGTGAAGAAGCCGGTGTCAATGCCGAGGCGCCCGAGGGCAATCGCCGTGTTGAAGATCGCGCCGCCGGCATAGGGCGAAAAGGCCCGCTCGCCGAGCGTGGTTTCGCATGGCAACATGTCGATCAGCGCTTCGCCGCAACACAGGATCATCTCGACCTCCCCGTCATCTGTTTCAATCGATTTAAACCAAGTCGCGCCGAATTTCCAGTGCGACTGTGAGCATTTGCTCAGGCGAGTGACGAAACCCCACCATTGCGGCCGGACCATTCCAGCGGCGCATCGAGGAAGGCCTCGACCTCCGACAGCGTCTTCTCGTCGAACAGCTTTTGCTCGCGGGCGACGGCCAGGACGTTCCGCCAGGTGGCGATGTAATGCAGCTTCACCTTGCCGTCGTCAAAACGCTGCAGGGCTTCCGGGAAGATGCCGTAGAAGAAGAGCGCGATGCCGTGGTCGACGACGCCGCCGGCATCCCTGATGGCATCGATGAACTTGAACATGCTGCCGCCCGCCGTCGTCAGGTCCTCGATGACGAGAACGCGCGCACCTTCGGGCATATGGCCTTCGATCTGGGCGTTGCGGCCATGGCCCTTCGGGGCTTTCCGCACATAGATCATCGGCAGGGCGAGGCGGTCGGCAAGCAAGGCTGCGAACGGGATGCCGGCCGTTTCGCCACCGGCGATGCAGTCGAACTGCTCGAAGCCGGCATTGCGCATCAGGGTCGCAGCCGCAAAATCCATGACCGCCGAGCGCACGCGTGGATAGGACAGGAGCTTGCGGCAATCGATATAGACGGGGCTCTTCATGCCCGAAGAGAGCTTGTAGGGCTCGGCCGCATTGAAATGCACCGCCTTGATCTCCCAGAGCATCTTCGCCACGAGGTCGGCCATCACGGCGGGGTCGGTGAAGGGGGTCTGGATCATGGCGCTCTCCTGTCAAACACGGTCCCCTGCGCCATAGCAGCAAGACGACCGGCTGACCAGATGCCAGGGCGTCGTGTTGGAGGCCGCTCAGCCGGACTGGCCGGTCGTCGCACACCGCAGGCGTTGCCCGATGGAACAATCACGCGGCTCGCGGTTTTATCCGAGCGCCCGCCCCTCACAACAAGGTTTCGCCCCATGGAAAACTATCTGATCATCCAGCCGCTCGTCGCGCTCATCGCCGGCATCCTGATCCTGGTCATGCCGCGCCTCCTGAACTATGTCGTCGCGATCTATCTGATCATCGTCGGGTTGACCGGCCTCTGGCCGCAGCTTGCCACCATGTCCTCCTGACGTCCCGCGCTCGCCGCTTGAGCCCCGCCCCGTGACCACCAGCCTTGGTGGGCTGGCAGAGCGGCCGCAATTTCACCAAAGGTCGTATCTGCGAACGACGAAGGGGCCCGCATCGCTGCGGACCCCTTCCTGTATCATGGCTGCTGTTTAGCCCTTGCTGCCTCTCAATTCGCAGTTCGGCTGGTAGGTCTTGAGATACCAGACCGGGCCATCGCAGTTGCCGTTCGAAGACTTCAGGGTCGATGTGGTCGGAGCGCTCGGGGTCGGATCGACCGGGCCACCGTCTACCGGACCATTGTCAATCGGTCCGCCGTCATCCGGCACTTCATCCACCGGGCCACCATCATCGGGAACTTCGTCGATCGGGCCTTCGTCATCCGGGCAGGGCTTGCCGCCGTGGTCGCCATGGCCCTTGCCATGGTGGCCCTTGCCGTGACCCTTGCCGGGGCCTTCGCCATGGCCCTTGCCCGGGCCATTGCCGTGATCCTTCGGGCCATTCTGCTTCGGGCCATCTTCCTTGGGGCCTTCCCCCTTCGGACCCTGGCCGTGGTCATCGTGCTGGCCATGGGTGTTGCCCGCGTCTTCATGGCCCTGGTCTTCGCTGTCACCTTGGCCGTTGCCGTGCTGCTCGCCACGACCGGGACCCTGGTGTTCGTCCCGGGGCTTGTACTCATCGCTCGGCTTCGGGCCTGGATTGTTGTCACGGTCGTCATTCTTCGGACCGTCGTTCTTGGGCCCATCATTTTTGGGGCCGTCGTTCTTGGGGCCTTCGTTCTTGGGGCCGTCATTCTTGGGGCCATTGTCATCGGTCTTGGGACCGTCCGACTTGCCATGATCCTTGCCAGAGTCGCCCTGGTCCGAACCACCCTTGTCGCTGCCACCCTTGTCGGAGCCACCCTTGTCTGAGCCGCCCTTGTCGGAGCCGCCCTTGTCAGAGCCGCCCTTGTCCGAGCCGCCCTTGTCGGAGCCGCCCTTGTCGGAGCCGCTGTCGCCCTTCGAGCCAGACTGACCGCCCTCGGACTTGCCGTCGTTCGACTGGCCTTCCGACTGGCCGCCATTGCCCTTGTCGCTGCCGCCCTTGTCAGAGCCACCCTTGTCCGAACCGCCCTTGTCGGAACCGCTGTCGCCCTTCGAGCCGGACTGACCGCCCTCGGACTTGCCGTCGTTCGACTTGCCTTCCGACTGGCCGCCATTGCCCTTGTCGCTGCCGCCCTTGTCAGAGCCGCCCTTGTCCGAGCTACCCTTGTCAGAGCCGCTATCGCCCTTCGAGCCAGACTGGCCGCCTTCGGACTTGCCGTCGTTCGACTGGCCTTCGTTCGACTGGCCACCCTGATTGCCCTGGTCGCCCTTGTTGCCGCCGCCTTGCTTGGAAGATGCGGCATAGGCTGTGGCGTTGAACAGCGCCGGCTGCAGGCCGACGGCGGTGGATGCGAAAAGCGCAGCGACAAGAACGGCCGCGCCCTTGTTAACTATTGTCTTCGACGTATTGACGTAGACATCCCGGAAAGACTTGGAAGAACGCATTACTAACTCCCCACAAAACTCTGTAGACGAACATTTCGTCTGTGGCGAGACAGATATCCACAGTTATCTTCGCTGTCATGTGAATTTTAACAGATCATAAACCATGGTAAATTTTAACGATTCCCCTTAATTTCTTCTATTTAATCAAAATTTAACGGATCTTTACTTAACGATGACTGTGCCGTCTTGCGGCAGGCGCGATCAAACAGCAACCGTCATCCGCCCATCGGCGATGGGTGAAACGGAATCTGCTAATCTAAACAAACCCTTAATTAATGGGGTTTTTGACGATGCCGCATGCGACGGCACGGTGCCGCTTCTCCCCATCGCCCCGTGCCGGGGTCGATTTGCAGGCCGGATCCTCGGTGCGCAGGACGCAAAAGATCACCGGCCGGTCCCTCGTTTCGGGAGGGCCGGCCGGCGGTGGTGTCTATGGAAACAAGGGGGACGAGGCGCCGGCGTCCTTACGCGAGCACGGTCTGGATGTCAGGCGACATCCCAATGCAGCGGGAACATCGGGTCAAAGACCGTGACAGGCCCTGCTACGGTCTCGATCTTTGCCGGAAACTCCACCGGTGTCTCGCGCTTCACCAGCGTGATCTTGTCCTCGTTCGGTGCCAGGCCATACCAGGCTGGACCGTTCAGCGAGGCAAAGGCTTCCAGCCTGTCGAGGGCGGCGTCCTGCTCGAACACATGCGCTAGGCAACTCATCGTGTTGATCGAGGTATAGATGCCGGCGCAGCCGCAGCCGCATTCCTTCAGCGGGTCGACATGCGGGGCCGAGTCCGTGCCGAGGAAGAAGCGGGCATCGCCCGAGGTTGCCGCCTTGCGCAGCGCGAGGCGATGGCTTTCGCGCTTGGCAACCGGCAGGCAGTAATAATGCGGCCGGATGCCGCCAACGAGAATGGCATTGCGGTTGATGATCAGGTGGTGCGTGGTGATCGAGCCCGCCAGGTTCTTCTCAGCCGACTGGATATAGTCGACGCCGTCGGAGGTGGTGACGTGTTCCATGGTCACCTTGAGGTCCGGCAGGCGCTTGCGCAGCGGGTCGAGCACGGTGTCGATAAAGACCTTTTCGCGGTCGAAGATGTCGACGTCAGGCGTCGTCACCTCGCCATGCACGCAGAGTGGCAGGCCGATGCTGGCCATGCGCTCCAGCACCGGCATGGCCTTGTCCATGTCGCGCACGCCGCCATGGGAATTGGTCGTGGCGCCGGCGGGGTAGAGCTTCACCGCCGTGATCAGGCCGGAGCGCTTGCCCTCCTCGACATCGTCGGGATCGGTGTCTTCGGTGAGGTACAGCGTCATCAGCGGCTGGAAGCGATCGCCGGCTGGCACCGCCTTGACGATCCGCTCGCGATAGGCGCGGGCATCGGCCGTGGTGACGACCGGTGGCACGAGGTTCGGCATGATGATGGCGCGGGCGAAATGCCGGCTGGTGTCGCCGATCACGCCTTCGAGCATGGCGCCGTCGCGCAGGTGCAGGTGCCAGTCATCGGGGCGACGGATCGTCAGGGATACCATAATGCGACATGCCTCCGGCTTGCAGAAATCTGCCCGCCCTTAGCATGTTCGCGACAATGATCAAAGGATCTCAGGCGACCCGTTCGCCCGGAAACCGATCAGGCAATGCCGCCATGGCGCGCTCGGCCTCTTCCGCCTGCTCGCGCTTGTCCTGCTCCATGATCGCCTGGATGCGCGGCAGCGCCCTTTCAAAAGCGGCGACGCAATCCGGATCGAACTGGGTGCCGGCACGGCCGAGGATATGCTCGACGGTCCGGGCAAAACTCCAGGCCGGCTTGTAGGGCCGCTCTGTGGTCAGCGCGTCGAAATTGTCGGCGATGCAGACGATGCGGCCGGAGATCGGGATCGCCGTGCCGGCGAGGCGGTTCGGATAGCCCTGCCCGTCCCAGCGTTCGTGGTGGCTGGCGGCAATCTCGGAGGCGAGTTGCAGCAGCGAAGAATGCGAGCGGCCGAGAATGTCGCTGCCAATTTCGGCATGAGACTGCATCTGGCGGTATTCGGCTTCGGTGAGGCGGCCCTGCTTGAGGAGAACCGTGTCGGGCATCGCCACCTTGCCGATGTCATGCATCGGGGCAGCCAGCCGGATGTCATGGCAAAGTTGCGGCGACAAGCCCAGCTCGATGGCAACGGCTTCCGAATAGGCCGCGACACGCAGGGTGTGGCGGGCCGTTTCCGGGTCCTTGTAGCCGGCAGCCAGCGTCAGGCGATGAATGATCTCCTGCTCGCGCTCGCGCAATTCGCCGACGGCGCGTTCCACTTCGCGGCGCAGCCATTCGGCCTGGTCGGCCAGCTGTCGGCGGGCGCGGGCGAGGCTGACGATATTCTGCACCCGGGCCTGGAACTCGACCGGATTGACCGGCTTCGTCAAGAAGTCGATGGCACCGGCGTTGAGCGCCGCCATGCGGGTCGTCATATCCTTGTCTGCGGTGACGAAGATGACGGGCACTTCGGCATATTTGTCGAAGCGGACGATCTCGGTGAACAGTTCGACGCCGTTGTAGACCGGCATCTGATAATCGATGATCGCGATGTCGAATTCGAGATCCGGCAGGGCCGACAAGACCGCATCGGGGCTGGCAAAGGGCAGCGCCTCGCAATTGTCGAGCTTGCCGACCAGCTTCGTCAAAAGCTTCAGATTGGTGCCGTTGTCGTCAACCAACAAGATACGCATGAACGCCTCCGTGCTTTCTATGCAACGAGTTTGAATTTGAGGGCCTGAATTTCTTCGCCCAGCATTTCGATATCGGCCGGCTCCGGAGCCTGATGGCGCAAGGCATTCGCCTTCACCGCCAGATCGTTCAGTCCGACATTCGAGGCGGCACCCTTGATGGTGTGCAACACGCGGTCCCGCTTTTCCGGATCCTGCTTGCGCAACGCCTCATCCAGCTCCACCAGCAGGTCTTCCGCATCGTTGAAGAAGGACTCGACCAGTTCCTGGAACACCTCTTCGCCAAGCGCATCGACAAGTTCGGCATGGCGGGCTTCGTCCAGTCCCTCGATGCCAAGTCCCGGAAGCGTCTGCAGCGGCATGGCGCTCATGTCGGGCTCGGGCAGTTCGAAACGTTCGAACGGTGCCTTCGTCCCCTCTGCCACGGGATGGGTCGCGCCGCGGTCGGGTGTGGTGGCATAGGCAATCATCTGCTTCAATCTTTCCAGGGTCACGGGCTTGGATTCGAAGCCCTGCATGCCGGCATCCATGCAGCGCCGGCGATCGTCGTCGGATGCGTTGGCGGTCATGGCGATGATCGGCGTCGAGGCCGAAGGACCGCCTTCGGAAATAATCCGCCGGGTCGCTTCGATCCCGTCCATCACAGGCATCTGCATGTCCATCAGGATGAGGTCGAAAACCTGGCCGCGGGTGATGGCGACAGCTTCGGCGCCGTCATTGGCAATCTCCACGTCCTGACCCAGGCGGGCGAGGAAACGCGAGGCGACGATCTGGTTCACTTTGTTGTCTTCGACGAGAAGGATGCGATACCGCGGCAGTGTCTCTTCGGAGACGACCTTCGCAGCGACCGTTTCGGCCTCTTCCCGACTGACGGGCACCACCGCCAGCTCGAACCAGAAGATGCTGCCGACGCCGACCGTGCTGCTCATGCCGAGCTCGCCGCCGAGCTTTTCGACGATCTGCTTGCAGATGGTCAGCCCCAGGCCCGTTCCGCCATAACGACGGCTGATCGAGGCATCGACCTGCGAAAAGGGCTTGAAGAGCTTGTCGAGACCCGCCTCGTCGATGCCGATGCCGGTGTCTTCGACCTCGAAGCGGATCATCAGCTTGCCTTCGCGGTAGAACTCGCGCAGGCGCAGCGTGACGGTGCCCTGGCTGGTGAACTTCACCGCATTGGACAGGAGGTTGAGCAGGACCTGGCGCAGACGCGTCGGATCCGTCTTGACGAAGAGCGCCTGGAGCGATTCCGGCAGGTCGAGAATGATCGTGTTGTTCTGGTCGTCAGCACGGCCCCGGATGATGCTGACCGTGCTTTCGGCAAGACCGCAGACGTCGAAGGCACGCTCCTCCAGCTCCATTTTGCCGTGCTCGATCTTCGAAAAATCGAGGATCTCGTTGATGATCTCGAGCAGGGCCTCGCCGGACGAGCGGATTGTCTTGACACTCGACAGGGCATCATCAGGCAATTCCGACAGTTCCAAAAGTTCCGACATGCCCAGGATGGCATTGAGCGGGGTGCGGATCTCATGGCCCATCGTTGCCATGAATTGGGACTTTGCCCGGTTGCCGGCATCGGCTGCCTCATAGGCCTCCGTCAGCTCGGACGCCATGGCCTGCAGTTCGCGGCTGGTTTCGCGCACCGATTTCAGCTGCCGGTTCAAAGTCACGACCAGGAAGATCACCGAGACCATCAGCAGGATCAGCATGATGCTCGAGGTGCGCTCCAGACCGAGAATGGTCTGGCGGCTCTCGGCGCGCTCGGAGCTGACGCGGGTGTTCGTGTAGAGAAGGAACTGCTCGGTTATGCGGCCCAGGCCCGAAACGATCGTCTCGAGTTCGTCGAGCTGGTCAAGCGTGGGGTAGCTGCCCGCCGTGATGCCGTCGAAGATCGGCTGGATATGGGTGATCGTGTTGGTGATGTCACCGATATAACCCTGGATCCTCAGATCCTTGGCAAAGTAACTGCCGAATTTCGACTGGTCGAGGATGGCGATGCGCGAATAGAGGATGTCGTAACGCAGGCCGAGCTCCTGATAGGCCTCGGGTTTCGGTTCACCCCGGCGCAGGATCGACAGGCTGTAGTCGAGCTGCCGGGCTTCCCGGTCCAGCTGATAGACGGACCACATGGAGTTTTCCCGCACGCCGTCTTCCATGATCCGGTACTGGCGGGAAATATCGACGAAGAGGATCAGCAGCACCAAGAGAAGGACAGCGGAAATCAGCTGCAGGATGAAGGCGACGCTGCCTCCTCCCGCCGCCTTCCGCAGTGTCGCTTCTCGGTTGCTCACTTGCTGACCTCGATTTCCTTGATTTGCCAGACCGAACGCGAGAAGTATTTCTCGTTATAGAGGTCAGGATCCTGATCGAAGGGATAGACGATCATCAGGGGACCCTTGTCGCGGACCGACATCAGTTTGCCGTCCATGCGTGTGGCGAGCATCGTTGCGAGTTTCGCGTCATCGGCAGGCACCTCCGCGGCATAGTCGTTCAATGCCTTGACCGAGAGGACCGAGCCGGTCGAACCGACGGCGTCGAGCACCGCACTCAGCAGCGGCCCTTCGAATGCGACCTTTCCTTGCGTCCAGGGCGTTTCCATGGTCGCCTTGCGGCCGGCGAGTGCCTCTAGCATGGCAAGATCGAACTCGGCCGTGTCGCCGGCATTGGTGTTGGTGATGGCGCCCTTTACCGTCAGGATCACAGGACCCTTCGGCGCATCCAGCGACCAGGCGGATGTCGCGGACACAGCACTCAAAAGGAGCGCAAGCAGCATGCGTTTCATGGGAATTCTCCAGGTCGTGTTGATCAATTAGGCGGACTTCTGCAGGTCCGGGACGATAGCCGCCGCGCCGAGGTGGTCGGCGATCAGCTGGCGGAAGGCCATGGCCTCGACCGGCTTGTGCAGGAAATCCGTCACGCCAGCGGCGCGGGCTTCGTCGCGCAGGCGCGGATCCGTCTCAGCCGTCACCATCACGGCCGGCACCTCGCGATAGCGATCCATCAGGCGCACCGCCTTGATGAATTGCAGACCGGACATGCCCGGTAGCAGATGATCGACGATCAGCATGGAGAAGGCTTCGGCATGACAGCGGGTCAGCGCCGTATTACCGTCGGCGACGACAACCATCTCCTCGGTTGACACCTTTTTTGCGAGATGCTTGATGATCATGGCATTGGTCGGGTTGTCTTCAACAATCAAGATTGTCATGCCACCACTCCTCTTCGGCATCGGCCCTTCAGGGCCGCTTGCGTCGTCCCGGTACAGCGGGAGACGTTGCCACGCGTTAATCTTTCATGGAGGAGTTGTATCAGGGGGAGGCTGAGATTGGCTGAACCAAACCGGTATAATTTTACCGATCGCCCATTTAATTAGAACTTAAGAATTAACGGACAAGCGAACTGTCCAATCATGCCAGCGGCTTAGTCAAAACGCAGTGTGATATCGGCGGCATGGCTGGCGCTCAGCACCAATCGGCCATTGGGCAGGTCGTTGCCATGCACCTTCGCGTGGATCTCGTCCTGGGACAGGCCGTAATGCACCCATCGAGCGACAAGGCGGCGCTCCAGCTCGTCTTCCTTCGGCGCCACCATGACCGTCAGATCGAAGTGCGACGCAATGGATCGCCAGGGTTCGCGGTCGAGAAGGACGTAATTGCCCTCAACCAGGATGATCCGATCTTCCGGCGCGATGCAACGGGCCGCACAGATCGCCAGTTCCCGATCGCGGTCGAAAACCGGGACCAGAACTTCACCGCCGGCGCGCACAGCATTGAGGATGTCACGCAGGCCACGGACATCGAAGGTTTCGGGCGCACCTTTTCTCGGCAGGAGCCCACGTTCGATCAGCAGACGATTGTCGAGATGGAAGCCATCCATCGGCAAAACGGCGGGGGCCCCGCCCACCTGTTTCAGGCGTTCGAACAGCGCTTCGGCCAGTGTCGACTTACCGCCGCCGGGGGGGCCTGCAATGCCGACAAGGAAGCGGGCGCTGCCTTGCGCCCGCTTGATGATCTCGTCAGCCAGCTGCTCGACCGTCATGCTCATGCCGCGAGGCCGGTGTCCGGTGCGGGTCGGGCCCCCGTCATGAAAGCGACGGCGTCCGACATCGTATAGTCCTTCGGATTAATGACGCAGAGCCGCTTGCCGAGCCGGTGGACATGGATGCGGTCGGCCACTTCGAAGACATGGGGCATGTTGTGACTGATCAGCACGATCGGCATGCCGCGCGAGCGCACGTCGAGGATCAGTTCAAGAACCTTGCGGCTTTCCTTGACCCCCAGCGCTGCCGTCGGCTCGTCGAGGATGATCACCTTGGAGCCGAAGGCCGCCGCACGGGCGACCGCCACACCCTGGCGCTGGCCGCCAGACAGGGTTTCCACCGCCTGGTTGATGTTCTGGATGGTCATCAGGCCGAGCTCGGTCAGCTTGTCGCGGGCGAACTTCTCCATCGCCGGACGGTCGAGCTTGCGGAAGACCTGGCCCATGACACCGGGTTTGCGGATCTCGCGGCCGAGGAACATGTTGTCGGCGATCGACAAGGCCGGCGACAGGGCGAGGTTCTGATAGACGGTCTCGATCCCGGCCTTGCGCGCCTCGATCGGCGAGCGGAAGTTGATCGTCCGGCCTTCGAGCTTGATCTCGCCTTCATCCGGCGTGACGGCACCCGAGATCGCCTTGATCAGCGAGGACTTGCCGGCGCCGTTGTCGCCGATGACGGCAAGGATTTCACCCGGATAGAGATCGAAGTCGGCCTGATCGAGGGCGGTGACGCGGCCATAACGCTTGACCAGACCACGGGCGGTGAGAATGGGTTCCTGGGTCATCAGCCTGCTACCTTTCTGATCCACTGGTCGATTGCGACGGCGGCGATGATCAGCACACCGGTCAGGAGCACCTTCCATTGCGGGTCGGCGCCGAGCATGTTGAGGCCCATGGAGACCACGCCGACGATGAGGGCACCGAAGAGTGTCCCAAGGATCGAGCCGCGTCCGCCAAAAAGCGAGATGCCACCGACCACCGCCGCCGTAATCGCCTGAAGGTTATAGTCGGTGACGGCTGCCGACGGCGAGATCGAGCCATTGCGGCCGATCGAGACCCACGCCGCCAGCCCGGCGATCACGCCGGCGAGTGTGTAGGTGCCGAGCAGCACGCGGTCGGTGCGGATACCGGCAAGCTGTGCGGCCTCGGGATCATCGCCCACGGCGTAGAGATGCCGGCCCCAGGCGGTGTGATTGAGCGCATACCAAAGCCCGGCAACCAGGAGCAGCATGAAGACGACGCCGAGCGTGAACACGGCCTTGCCGACCTTGAAGCTTTCGCCGAAAAACTGAAGGAAAGGCGCGATCGCCTCGACGTCGGCGTCGCGCAGCGTCTCATTGGCCGAATAGATGAAATTGGTGGCCATCACGATGTACCAGGTGCCCAGCGTGACGATGAAGGGCGGCAGCTTGACCTTCGCGACGAGGAAGCCATTCAGCAGGCCACACAGGCCCCCGACAGCCAGGCCGATCATCACCGAAATTCCGGAGGGAATGCCGTAGTGGATGGCACAATTGCCCATCACGACGGCCGAAATGACCATCACCACGCCGATCGACAGATCGATGCCGGCGGTCAGGATGATCAGCGTCTGCGCAGCACCCAGGATGCCGACAACGGCGATCTGCTGGAGAATGAGCGTCAGCGTATAGCTGGAGAAGAACTTGCCGCCGATGGTCAGACCAAAGATGACGATCGACAAGACAAGCACGATCAGTGGCACAGCCGCCGGCGTTGAATGTAGGAAGTGCTGTATCTTGCGCAGAGGGGAGCGGTCCTCGAAGGTCGCCACGCTCGTTTCACTCTGGGTCAGCACCTTCTCGAATTCCTGGGCTCCCGCCATAGAACTTACCTCCCGATATGGTTCTTCTTCCGGACTTCGGGCCCGGTATTTTACACGGGGCGGCCAAGAGCCGCCCCGATCTTTTCATGGTCCGCCATTAAGCGTTGGGGATCAACCCCAGCACTTGTCCGTGCCGTCCTTGACGCTGATCGACTCGACGCCGGCAGCCGGCTTGTCGGTGACGAGCGCAACGCCGGTGTCAAAGAAGTCCTTGCCTTCGGTCGGCTTCGGCTTTTCACCGGTTTCAGCGAACTTCTTGATCGCTTCCACGCCGAGCGATGCCATCAGCAGCGGATACTGCTGCGAGGTGGCACCGATCTGGCCATCAGCGACGGCCTTGACGCCTGGGCAACCGCCGTCGACGGACACGATCAGAACGTCGTTTTCCTTGCCGACTGCCTTCAGGGCCTGGTAGGCGCCAACAGCGGCCGGCTCATTGATGGTGTGGATGACGTTGATATCCGGATCCTTCTGGAGAAGGTTTTCCATGGCCTTGCGGCCACCTTCTTCGTTGCCGTTGGTCACGTCGTGGCCGACGATGCGTGCATCGTCTTCGTCGCCGATCTTGTTCGGATCCTTCGGGTCGATGCCGAAGCCGATCATGAAGCCCTGGTCGCGCAGAACGTCGACGGTCGGCTGCGACGGTACGAGGTCGAGGAAGCCGATCTTGGCGTCCTTGGCCTTGTCGCCGAGGGTCGCTGCAGCCCACTGGCCGATCAGCTTGCCGGCGAGCAGGTTGTCGGTGGCGAAGGTGGCGTCGGCAGCGGTTGCCGGATCAAGCGGGGTGTCGAGTGCAATCACCAGCAGGCCGGCTTCCTGGGCCTTCTTGACCTGGTCGACGATGGCCTTGGTGTCGGAAGCCGCGATCAGGATGCCCTTGGCGCCGTCGGCAATGCAGGATTCGATGGCGGCGACCTGGCTGTCGTGGTCACCGTCAACCTTGCCGGCATAGGCCTTCAGGTTGACGCCGAGTTCGGCGGCCTTGGCGGTCGCGCCTTCCTTCATCTTGACGAAGAAGGGGTTGGTGTCGGTCTTGGTGATGAGGCAGGCTGAAACGTCGGCAGCCGAGGCCGGGGCGGCGAAGACGACGCCCAGCGCGAGGGTCGACAGGGCAGCGGTAAGCAGAGACTTTTTCATTTGGTATCCTCCCGAAAGTTGTAGGGCCAGCTCCTCCGGCCGCAACGTGTCGGCTCGGATCACGCCTCCGCAATCCGATCGGGCGCCTCTCGGCCCCACTCCTCCACGACCCCATTAAGAACATCAGAACATTTCGACTGTCAATAAATAAATCCAGTTGAATTATTAAATCGCTGTGACATTCTCACGGAGCTGCCGTAAAAGGGAGCGGTCGGGAGGAGCGACCTACGTGTCACAGGATGCTTACATACAAGCGGTCGAGCAGGGCCTGAAATCGAGCGCCGGCGGCGGCTCGAACCAGGTGCGCGTGCGCGCCTATAACGAACGCCTTGTGCTGTCGTTGGTGCGCCAGCATCCGGGTTGCTCGAAGGCCGACATCGCCCGGCTGACAGGGCTTTCGCCGCAGACCGTGTCGGTCATCATGCGCTCGCTGGAAAGCGACGAATTGCTGATGCGGGGCGAACCGATCCGAGGTCGCGTCGGTCAGCCCTCGGTCCCGATGTTCATCAATCCCGAGGCCGTGTTTTCCTTCGGGGTCAAGATCGGCCGACGCAGCGCCGATCTGGTGCTGATGGATTTCCTCGGCGAGATTCGCCAGCAAAAGCACCAGACCTATCCGTACCCGCATCCGGAAAATCTTCTTCCCTTCATCTGCGACGGCATTGCCGAGCTTGAAGCCGGTATGGAGGAGGCGCAGCGCAGCCGCATTGCCGGCATCGGCATCGCCGCCCCCTTCGAATTGTGGAACTGGGCGGAAGAGGTGGGCGCACCGCCCGGCGCCATGGAAATCTGGCGCAAGGTCGATCTGCAAGCGGCCGTGCAGGCGCGCATGGGCCATCCCGTCTATCTGCGCAACGACGCGACCAGCGCCTGCGGTGCAGAACTCGTTTTTGGCGCCGGCCAGCGCTATCCGGACTTCGTCTATTTCTACATCGGCTCGTTCATCGGCGGCGGCATCGTCGTCAATGCCGCGCTCTTCGTCGGGCGAACCGGCACGGCGGGGGCCATCGGCCCGCTTCCCGTGCGCGACAAACACGGCGAGACCCGACAGCTGCTCGACATCGCCTCGATCTTCGTCCTTGAAAACCTGCTGCGCGAGCGCGGCATCGACCCGCAACCGCTCTGGTATGCGGCTGAGCAATGGATCGATTTCGGCGAACCCTTGGAGATCTGGATCCAGGATACCGCATCCGCGCTTGCCCAGGCCGTCGTCGCCGCCGCCTCGATCATCGATTTTGCCGCCGCTATCATCGACGGCGGCTTTCCCGATTGGGTGCGCAAGCGCCTCGTCCAGGCCACCATCGAAGCCATGAACCGCCTCGACCTGCAGGGCGTCATGGTACCCGACATAATCGAGGGTGAAGTCGGCGCGCAGGCGCGCGCCATCGGGGGAGCCAGCCTGCCGATCTTCGACCGCTACCTCATCGACCAAACAGTCTTGTTCAAGGATACACATCATGCTGAAGGGAATTGACCCCCTCCTGAGCCCCGAACTTCTTGCTACCCTACGCGCCATGGGTCATGGCGACGAGATCGCCATTGTCGACGGCAACTATCCAGCGCTTGAACATGCACGGCGTCTGGTTCGTCTCGACGGTCACCATCTGGTGCCGGTGCTGAATGCTGTGCTCAGCGTCATGCCGATCGACGATTTTGTGCCGGAGGCAATCTTCCGCTCCGTGGTCGGCGGCAAGCCGGACCAGGTCGATCCCGTCCACCAGGAAATCATCGACTGCTGTGCCCGCCACGAGCCGAAGGTTGCTGTGACGAAGCTGATCGGCGCCGACTTCTACAACCGGGTGAAAGCGGCGCACACCGTGATCCAGACGGGCGAACCGCGGCTTTATGCCAATGTCGTCCTGCGCAAGGGCGTCATCTATCCCTGAGACAGCCCAACCGGGACAGGATCAGCCCTCAAGCGCCCTGGACAGCCGGCGTGACAGCTCGAGCGGGTTCTTCAACACGATGGCCCGGCTTGTGCGCTCGACAAGGTCTTCGCGCGCGAGCCGCGACATCTCGCGTGACACGGTTTCGCGGCTGGCGCCGATATGCTCGGCCAGCTCCGCATGGACGAGCGGTGGCGAGATGATGCGCTCGCGGCTGCCATCATTGCGGACCCGCGACAGGCGAAGCAGCGTGTTGTAAAGCCGGTGTTTGGTGTCGAGGAAAGACATTTCCGACAGCCGATCGTTCATGCCGCGGATACGGCGCGACAGATGCTGGAGCAACCCCAGCGCCACGTCCGGGCGCTGCTGCAGGATGTCGTGAAATACGGCATAGGGAATGACCGTCACAGAAGCATCACTGACGGCCATCAGGCTTGCCGAGCGCGCCAGGTCATCGACCGCTGCCTGCTCGCCGAGAATGTCTCCGCGCTTGAAGCTCCCCAGGATGGCTTCCTTGCCGACGGAGAAACGCAGGACGGCGCGGATCTCTCCCGTCTGCACGATAAAGACATCTTTCGACATGTCATCGAAATCGACCAGACTTTCACCCGCCGACAGGGTGCGCGAATGGCAACGCGACAGCCACTCCCGATCTTCATCAAGGCTCAGGCCAGCGAAAACCCTACAACCGCGGAGTGTTGTCGGCAGACCTGAAACAGTTTGAACCATGGAGCCCGTCGTGACGTTCGATTTCATCTATCGTAGTACTTACTGATCTTGTGAATCATGATTTCGCGAACGTACTTATCTCGATCGTTCCATCAGATAGCAAGATGGCGGCGATCAAGACCCTTACAATTCGCCTAGGATTGCTAAGCGAATTTTACTCAAATGCCAGCACGTTCAGTAACCCGACGGTGGCGTGCCGGAGCTAGCCGATCGAGCCCGAGGATGGCCCCCACACATCGGTCAGGGCAAAGCCCCGCTGGAAGGGATCGAAGGGGTCAAGCGCCACCTGATGCAGACCGAAGGTGAAGCCGCGGCCGCTGATGGTCGGGATCACGGCCGGCCGGCCGGCAACCTCCGTCACAGCCTGCAGGCCAACCTCGAATTCGGAGCCGATGATCGAGCGAGACAGCATCACATCGCCAACCTTGGCCTTGCCCCGCGCATGCAAGGTCGCCAAGTTGGCGGAATTCCCGGTGCCGCAGGGCGAGCGATCGACGCGCCCCGGCCACATTGTGGTGCAGGTGCGGATCGCGCCGTCGGGATCGACATCGCGGAACATGACATAGGCAACGCCGGAGATGGCAGGGATTTCCGGATGGACCACGGGGATCCGGGCATTGATCTCCTGCTTCAAAATCATGCCAGCCTCGACCAGCGCGCGTGCATTGGCCTTGTCGATGGTCAGCCCCACCTGGGCGACGTCGACGAGCCCATAGAAGATGCCGCCATAGCTGACGTCGAAGGTGATCGTGCCCCAGTGCTCCGTGTCCAGCCGGACGTCCAGTTCGTGGACGAAGGACGGCACCATGGTCAGTTTCACCCGTTCGCAGCGACCATCGCGGCATGTCGCGGTCGCCTTGACCAAGCCGGCTGCCGTTTCCAGCATCACGATGGTCTCGGGCTCCTGCATCTCCACCATCCCGGTTTCGAGCAAGGCGGTCGCTGCGCAGATGGAATTGGATCCGGAACTCGCATGAGCCTGATCCGGCTGCAGGATGACAAAGGCCGCATCCGCATCCGGATGTTTGGGCGGCAACAGCAGATTGACCGAGCCGATCGGCGCGCCGCGCGGCTCAAGCACCAGCATGCGCCGCAGTTCCTGCCCTTTCGGATCGGTGTTCAGCCAGGCCAGCTGGTCGGCCACCGTGTCACCGGGGATCTTCGGCACACCGCCGATTGCGACCCTGCCGATCTCGCCCTCGGCATGCACGTCGAGAAGCTGAATCGTGCGTTTCCATCTCATGTCACTGTCTCACATTCGCGGCATCCGTCCGGAGCCCGGCGGCGTGGATGGCCAAGGCAGTCACGCCCGCACCCTGCGCCGCCAGATCCGAATCCGGACCTGTAACGATAGAGTTGACAGTTAGAACACGTGTTCGTGTTCACCAAGTGCTTTTGTCGGGGGATGCAGCAAAACAGAGACGGGCGACGCATTTCTGCATCGCCCGTCTGCGTATCCAGTCCGTCAAACGTCAGGCCACCAGGGCGAAGTCGTCATGGGTGAGCGTCAGTCCTGCGGTCACATAGGCGATGGTCACTGCAGCCGCGCTGCCATTGCCGTCGGCATCATAGTAGATCGCTCCCGTCGACCGATCGTGCAGGATGTGCTGTTCGGCGGTCGTCGCGGTCGCCCCTGATCCGAAAGCCGCCTCAAGCAGCGTGCCGAGCGAGCCGATATCGGTGAAAACGTCCGCATCGAGCAGGATCTGGTCGGCCGCGTCGAAATCCGTGATGCGGTCCGCATTGGCGGCGCCGTATTCTGCAAAGACGAACTTGTCGGCGCCCGCGCCACCGGTCAGCGTATCATTGCCGAGACCGCCATAGAGCCAGTCGACGTCGATGCCACCCGACAGCGTGTCGTTCCCCGCGTCGCCATACAGCACATCGTTGCCAGTGCCGCCGATCAGCGTGTCGTTGCCGCCATTGCCATGCAGGGTGTCGTGGCCGGTGCTGCCATCGAGCGTGTCGTTGCCCGCATTGCCGTTGATCGCGTTGTCGAGGGCATTGCCGGTCCCCTTGAAGGCGGATGTCCCGGTAAAGGTCAGGTTTTCGACATTGTTGCCGAGCTTGTAGCTGGCCAGGCTGGTCAGCACGCTGTCCGTGCCCTGGCCTGCGGCTTCGGACACGCTGTCGCGGGTGCTGTCGACATAATAGGTGTCGTTGCCGGCGCCACCGGTCATCGTGTCATTCCCGGCGCCACCATCGAGAATGTCGTTCCCCAGCCCACCGATCAGCGTATCGTTGCCGGCCGCACCCGACAGCGTGTCATTCGACGCGCCGCCGGTGATGCGGTTCGCCAATTCATTGCCAGTGCCGGTAAAATCGCTGGCGCCCAGATATTCGATGTTCTCCAGCCAGCTCGACAGCGAGTAGACCGAAAGCGTCGTGCGCACGATGTCGGTGCCGGCATTGCGGGCTTCTGTAATCACGTCCGCAAGGGCATCGACATAGTAGATGTCGTTGCCCGCGCCGCCGGTCATCTGGTCAGCGCCGGTGCCACCGTCCATGATGTCGTTGCCCGCAGCCCCGAACAGGATGTCGTTGCCGGCATTGCCGCGCAGCGTGTCATTGCCTCCACCGCCGGAGATCTGGTCGATGAAATCCGTGCCGGTGAGAACCTCGGAGCGCGATGTCCCATTGAGAATATAAGGGGTCGACTGTGCATCGTCGTTGCTGATCGTCACCGTGGCCGACGCGGTGCCGAGGCTCAAGCCCGAGGATGCGGCGGAGAGGGTCAGTGCAAAGGTCTCGGCGCTTTCGAACGTCGTGTCGCCATTCAGATAGACGGTCACGGTCTTCGTGGTTTCGCCCGCCGCGAAGGTCAAGGTGCCGGTCAGGTTACCGGAGAAGTCTGCGGCGTTGGCCGCATTGCTGCCCGTGCCGGCTGCCGTCCAGGCCAGGGTTTCCGTGGCGGTGGCAGCCTTGCTCAGCGTGACCGTGAAGGTGACGGCGGTCGTCGCGCCGCTGCCTTCGCTGACGGTCGAGGCGTCCGCGGCAATCGATGCCACGGCCGGCAGGAGATTGGGATCGATCAGCGAGGCAAGCGAGCGCTCGACATTGAGCGAGTCGATGAAACGTTCGACAGCGGTCACCGTATCGGTGCCGATCAGAACGCCGGCGAAGGTGAAGGTGGCGAGCGCCACGCTGTAGGTCCAGGTGATGTTCGACCAGCTGTCGGCGAAGTAGAGCACGTCGGTGCCGTCGCCGCCATTGACGGTGTCGTTGCCGGCACCGGCTGCAATCGTGTCGTTGCCGCCAAGCCCATAGATCGTGTCATTGCCGCCATTGGTGGTGATGATGTTGGCCAGAGCATTGCCCGTGACGGTGTCGTTGCCGTTGCCGGTGACGGCATTCTCGATCCAGGCGCCACGGGCGATCGAGATGTTCATTGTCATGCTGTTGGCCGACGAGAACGAGCCCGGCGCGAGATCGATGGTGCTCGCGGTGTTCCAACCCGAGAGGTTCAGCGTATCGGTGCCGCCCGCATCCCAGATGCAGAGGATCGGGTTGAGGTTCTGGGTAAAATCATAGATCGCGGTCGTGGTGCCGGTGATGTTGGACTGGAAGCCGTAGACGGTGTCGCCGCTGCGGGTGGTCGTGTCGGCGCCGTAGATCGTCTGCATCGCCATGATGTCGTTCATCATCGGCGTCTGCGGCGAATAGAGCTTGCCGTCGGAGCCGACCCAGTCGGCCCAGGCGACAAGCCCCTCGCCGTTCGCCGAACCGGACCCCCAGGAGGGGCCGAAATAGGACATGACCGAATAGACCGTCGAATCCTGATAGGAAGACGGCGTGTCGGCGCTGCCGTTATAGTCGCCCATATGCTCCAGACCGAGCGCATGGCCGATCTCGTGCACGAAAGTGAGGAAGCCATGCGCGCCGATCTTCGGCGTCACCAGATCGTTGGTGCCCTGGCTGGAATTGTAGGCGCTGTTCATCCAGACGCTGCCGACCGAGGGGAAATAGGCGTGGGCGTAACTTACACCCGAAGTCGCATTGCCAAATTCGATGTTCGAGGCCGTGCTCGTGGTACCGGCCGTCACCTTCTGGATCGACGAGGCGATGACGTCGTCCCAGAGTGTCAGCGCCAGTTCGGCGCGCGCCTGCTGTGTGGCGTTGAAGGCGGAAAACCCTGATTCGCCCGAATAGGTGGCCATGGCCGACACGACGGTAGGGAAGGAGTAGGTGATCACCGAGCCGGACCACTTGGATCCCGAGTTGAGCTGGTTGATGACCTGCTGGTCCGTCCAGGTTGCCAAGGCCATATGCGTCCCCCAAAAATCGCGCGGTCAGACCGCTGTTCATGGAGACTGTTGTACCGAGGATGAATTAGAAACAGGTAATCAAGGGCGGTAAACGCGCGGCCAATCCGATCGGTCAAATTTGATCGATCTGAACGGTGCCCGAAACACTGCATCCGCACTGCCGAGGCGGATGCAGTTCTCCAATGTCATGACTATTTGGAAGAGTGGGGAATGGCGCACCCGAAGAGATTCGAACTCCTGACCCCCAGATTCGTAGTCTGGTGCTCTATCCAGCTGAGCTACGGGTGCGTGCCGGCCGACTGTTCGTCGGCGTTGGCGATCCTCTAAAGCGTGACGCTTTGGAATGCAAGCGCCCTTTTTCAAAAAAGAGTCATTTTGCCGTCACAGGGCGCCCGGCAGCCCTCGGAAAAACCCTCAGGCCCGGGCGCGCCAGTCGTCCAGAGCGACTGGCCTGTCGGGGATTTCGACGCGAAACAGAGTGCCGGGACCTGGCTTTTCCACAAGCGCAATCGTGCCGCCATGGGCGAGCACCAGTTCGCGCGCAATCGCCAGACCCAGTCCCGTGCCGCCCGAACGGGCCGAGCCTCGGAAGGCGGCGAAGAGATTTTCGCGGGCCTTGCGCGGCATGCCGGGGCCGGTATCGTCGATGGTGATCGCCACAACCGATCCCGTGCGCTGGGCCGAGACGGTGATGCGGCGCGGATGCTCGGGATCCTCAGGCGAGAAGCTCGCCAGCGCCTGGACCGCGTTGCGGCAGATGTTGTGAATGACGCGGAAGAGCTGCTCGCTGTCACCGTCGACCTCGATGTCGGCCGTCACCAGGTCGACGAATTCGATGCCCGTCTCGTGGCTCAGCTGCAGGAGATCGCGCACCTCTTGACAGAGCTCGGCCAGGGGGAAGCGGCGGCGCTGCGGCTCGGCCTCGGAGGTTTGCCCATAGGACAGGACCTCGCTGGTGTAGCCAACGGCCCGGTCGATCGCGCGCAACAGCTTCGGGGCGAAACTCTTGACCAGGGGATCGTCGACATCGACCAGCCGGTCCGACATCAGCTGGGCGGAGGCGAGGATGTTGCGCATGTCGTGGTTGATCTTCGAGACGGCCAGGCCCAGATCGACCAGGGTCTTCTGCTGGCGCAGCGTCTTCTGCAACTGGTCCTGCATGCGGGTCAGATGCCGGCCCGCGACCGCGATCTCGTCATTGCCGTCGGTCGCCGCCAGGATGCGGGCGGGATCTTCCGGGTTCTCGGCAAAGGCCTGCATGCTGCGCGCCAGCCGCCGCACGGGCACGATCATCACCCGGTTGATGGCGAGGAACATCAGCACGGCGGTGATGACGGATATCATCAGCGAAACCAGGAGAATGTTGTGGGCGTAGCCCAGCATGGCGCGGCGGAGCGGCCGTTCCTCCATGACGATCTCGATCGTCGTCTCACTGGCATCGGCGATCGGACCGTAGACGCGCAGCAAACGGTCGCCACCGAAAAACAGCGTGTAGAAGGCGTCGCGGATCGATTCCATCTCGGAATAGTCGGCAAGATCGTAGGATGCATCGACTTCCGACGGCATCTCGGTCATGGCCAGCAACCGCGAGGTGCCATCCTTGCGCAACACGATTGCCTTGGTGCCGGTTGTCGTCAGCGTGTCTTCCTGCACGCCGCGCGGCAATTCGAGCGGCTGCAGGCCGTCGATGACGACGCCGGCGGCTGCCGCCGTGTTCAGCCGATCCTGCAGCCAGCGCTGCCGCATCGTGGCGACAGACGGCGCAAAGATCAGGATTTCCGCCAGCATCACGAAGGCGATGGTCAGCCACAACAGCTTGCCGGACAGCCCCCTGATCCGGCTCGGCATGCGGTAGCCACCGGAGAGGTCGGACTGCACATCGCTGTCCTGCCGGTCAAACATCAAGTCTCGTTCCTGTCATCCCAAAGGTCGATTTCGGATCGGGCACGGTGTCATCTTAGTGCAGCGCGAAAGACATGACCACGCGGAACATCGCCGCAGACATGAATCTTTGGTCATGTAAACGAAGCGGCCGCGGCAGTGCATGCCGCGGCCGTTCTTATCTCTTTGAGGGTCGAGCGAGGGTCAGAACTCTTCCCAGCTCTCGCCCTTGGGGGCTGCGGCTGCAGCCGTCGCGCGACCGGATCCTGAGAAGGCGCGTGCCACGCTGCCGGCCAGCTGCCGCGCCGGCGAGGCGACGGGGCGATGCTGCGGCGCCGCGGCGGCCGGAGCCGTCCTGCCGCTGCGCGCATCGTCTCCCAGTTTGAACTGCGAGACGATCTGGGCGAGGTTGCCGGCTTCGGCCGACAGCTTGTGCGTCGATGCCGAGGTTTCCTCCACCATGGCGGCGTTCTGCTGGGTGACCTGGTCCATCTGGTTGATCGCGGTGTTGACCTCGGCCAAGCCCGTCGACTGTTCCTTCGCGGCCGCGGCGATCGAATGGATGTGGTCGTTGATCTTCAGAACGCGGCTTTCGATTTCAGAGAGGGCCTCGCCGGTGCGCTGCACCAGCTTGACACCGCCCGAAACCTCTTCGCCGGATTTGGTGATCAGTGTCTTGATGTCCTTGGCGGCATTCGCCGAGCGCTGGGCGAGCTCGCGGACTTCCTGGGCGACGACGGCAAAGCCCTTGCCGGCCTCGCCCGCACGGGCGGCCTCGACGCCGGCATTCAGCGCCAGCAGGTTGGTCTGGAAGGCGATTTCATCGATGACGTTGATGATCTGCGAAATCTCGCGCGACGCCTGCTCGATGCGGCCCATGGCGTTGACCGCCTCGCCGACCACGGTTGCCGACTGGGCCGCGCTGTGCTTGGCCTCGGTCACCATATGGCTTGCCTCTTCGGCCCGGTCGCTC
>NNBU01000066.1_pt1 | contig 45839 bp, 32 predicted proteins | sample 1173781 | NCBI WGS metagenome assembly NNBU01 (sample SAMN07173937, study PRJNA388173) | plant metagenome | biome: Plant school; feature: Soil; material: Symbiotic tissue of Blasia pusilla L.; isolation source: symbiotic tissue sample KVJ2 | host: Blasia pusilla | place: Norway: Troms, Kvaloya...
ACAAACTCTTCTAAATCTAAGATTAAGTTAGTAGTACCTCGACGCTCTTGCTTATAAGCTAGTTGTTCTAGTTTTTCTGCTGCTAGATGCATGATTGTCACTCCCATATTGGCACTAGCACCTTTAATTTGATGGGTTTGGAGCGCTAGTTCTTCAAAGTCATGAGTTGCGATCGCTATTTTAATTACCTCTAGACGAGGTTGAATATCTTCAACAAATATTTGCAGTAGTTCCAATTCAAATTCTGGGTTATTTTCTGAGAGTTGATGCAAACGTTCCCAATCAATTGGAAGGTTAACTGAACCTACATCTGTTGTCGAAACTGTCTGCTCTGTGGCTGCTGTTTCTTTTGCCTTGTATATCACACTTCCCCAACGCTCTAGTGCCACCGCCAATTTCTCTTTCATTACTGGCTTGCTCAAATAGTCATCCATTCCGGCATCTAGACACATTTGTTGGTCTTCTTTCATAGCATTTGCTGTCATTGCAATTACCACAGGACGACGACCATTTACAAAGCGGCTTTCTTGCCAACGATGAATTTCTTTTGTGGTTTCTAAACCGTCAAGAACTGGCATTTGGCAATCCATCAGAATTAAATCGTAAGGAATTTTTTCTAATAACTCCAAGGCTTCTTTGCCATTACCAGCGACATCAGCACTGTAGCCCAGGCTTTGGAGTTGCTTCAAGGCTACTTTTTGATTTACCAGATTATCTTCAGTTAAAAGAATTCTCAGTTTAGGCAAGTCAGGAGAACGATAGCTGCTCTTATTTTCGTAATTTTTCAGTTTTAACTCCTGACTTCTCAATTCTGACTCTCTGTTCGCGTAGCGTCCCTCAGGGAAGTTTTGAGCACCGACTTCTGGCGCTCGAATTTCTCTTGGAATCCTGACTTCTGTCTCCTCTTCTTTTATTTGCGTTCCTAAGATAGTCATAATAGTATCGAGGAGTCGGGACGGCTTAACAGGTTTGACTAAATAAGCCGCGAATCCTATTTTTAGCGCTCGTTGGATCTCATCGCGTTGATTAGTAGAGGTAAGCATAATCAAAGGTAGCCCAGCGATCGCTAAATTTGTCTTAATTTGTTCTCCTAAAGTCATGCCATCTATTTCTGGCATCTGCATATCAATCACGGCTATGTCATAAAGATTTTTTTGTTCGGCGGCTTTGTGAATAGCTTTGAGGGCAATAGTAGCCGAAGCAGCCTGATCTACCAGCATTCCCCAACGGGTAGCTTGATGGTGAATGATTTTGCGATTAGTAGCATTATCATCCACTACTAACAAGCGCCGATTAGTCAGAAGTGTGTGTTCACCCTTGGCAATGGCTTCACCAACACCTTCTAAGGAAATAGGGTGAAGTTGCTTGGCGAGAGTTACTTCAAACCAGAACTTAGATCCTTTCCCCAAACGACTTTCTACGCCAATTTCTCCTCCCATCAAGCTCGCCAATTGTTTACAGATAGCTAATCCCAAACCTGTGCCGCCATATTTACGAGTGGTGGAAGCATCTACTTGGGTAAATGGTCTAAAGAGTTTGGATTGATCTTCAGAGGTAATGCCAAGACCGGTATCTGTGATAGCAAAATAGATGGTAGCTGTAGTAGAGCTTTGCGATCGCAATTCTGCCCTTAATACTACCTCTCCATTGCTGGTGAACTTGATTGCATTACTAATCAGGTTCATCAAAATTTGCCGCAGGCGGCCAGCATCGCCTTGGAGGTGAGTAGGGACATTGGGATAAATTAACGCTGCAATTTCTAATCCCTTATTATGGGCTGGGGGAGCCAACAATTCTAATACCTCTTCTACACAGGTAGATAAGTCAAAATCTAGAGTTTCTAGGGTCATTTCCCCAGCCTCAAGTTTGGACAGATCCAAAATTTCGTTGATCAGGCTTAAGAGGGCGTCTCCACTAACGCGAATTGTTTCGATAAAATCTTGTTGCTCCGAGTTTAAGGGAGTTTCTAACATTAAGCCTGTCATCCCTAACACAGCATTCATTGGAGTCCGAATTTCATGGCTCATGTTGGCCAAAAAGGCACTTTTGGTTTGAGAAGCTAATTCAGCTTGGTGACGGGCAATTTCAAGTTCTCGTCGCTGTTGAGTTTCTGCGTTTAACATTTGAGCTTGGGCTAAGGCAATACCTACTTGGTCAGCTATTTGCCGTAAAAGATGAGTTTCAAAGCTAGACCATTGGCGGGAACTGCCACACTGATGGACAATCAACAAACCGCAGAGTTCTTCTTTGACAAGAATCGGTATGACCAAATTGGATTTGACTCCAAATTGTTGCAGTAGTTCGATATGGCTTTTTTGGACTTCAGCTATATCTAATTCAGCAAGCCCCAGATTCCGTTTTTGACGGTACTGCTGTAGATAGTACTGCTGTATATATTCTGCTTGAAAGTAAGCATCGGTAAGCTTTTTCTCTTTAATTGCCAGCCAGCCAGAAACTACTGCTTCAACGATAGTGGTTCCAGATCCATCAGCCAAAGGTTGATAAATCAAAACTCGATCGCTATGGAGGATTTTTTGTACCTCCGTAACAGTAATTTGAAGAATTTCTTTGATTTGCAAAGACTGACGAATCTTGAGGGTGATTTCAGTAAATAGTTGCGATCGCAAGTTTTGGCGTTGGAGTTCTTCTTCTGCTTGCTTGCGCTCAATAAACTGCCCTACTTGCTCACCAATAGAATTCATGACTTTTGCCAAATCTGGGTCAGCTTGCTGAATTTCATGGCTAAAGCAAGTAATAACACCGAGAATTTTTTTACCACTACGGATTGGAAAACCGAAAGCCCCGTGTAGTTCTGCTTGGGCAGCAATTTGAGAGCGGACGAAATCGTTATCTTTAACGACATCAGCGATCCAAACAGGTTCAGCACTAGCCCAGACGCGACCAGGCAGCCCAATGCCTAGTGCAAACGTGGTCTGCCGACTTAGGATGTCAAATTCTTGCATTTCAATGGAAGTTTTATACCATATATTTAGTAAATTAAGTATATTTGCTTGTTTATCCACCATCCAAGTTTCACTCAAATCCCATCCCAAACTTTCACAGATTCCTTGCAGAATTTGGGGCATAGCTTCGTTGATCGTAGTAGCTTCTGCTAAGACGCGGGTTGTAGCATACTCTGCTTTCAAATGCTGTTCAGTTCGTTTGCGTAAGCGAAGTTCCTCGTAGACATCACTAATGTCGATACCTGTGGCAACAATATATTCAACTTCGCCCTCATAGTCTTGCAAAATAGTGTTAGCCCAGGCAATGAGCCGCCGACTACCGTCTTTTGCTACCCAATAGTTTTCGTATTCTTTGGGCCCTGCACCAGATCGCAACTGCTCAAAAATTGCTTTAACTTGCTCTACCTGTTCAGGAATTAGAAATAAATTCCAGAAATGCCTTCCTCTCACTTCATCAAATGAGTAACCAGTGGTTTGTTCACAAGCTTGATTGAAGCGAACGATTTGCCCTTGAGGGTCAAGAACTATGACCAAAGCGCTGGTTGTATCAAGAACTGCTGAGATAAAGTTGCGTTCTTGGTTCAGTATTTCCTCTGTTGATTGACGCTCTTTTCCCTCACGATAAATGAAGTAATAGACTATGGCCAGAATCAGAAAACTTAGACAAATAGCGATCGCAATTGTCAAAACCATGTTGTTAGCACTGGCTTTTGCAGCTTGTAACTGGCGTTGAAGCAATCCTTTATCCTCATTCTCTATCTCGTGGATAACCTTGCGGATATTATCCATGAGATTTTTTCCTTGATTTGTCTGGATTAACTGCAACGCCGCATCAAATCCCTGATTTTGACGCAGGTATATAGTTTGCTTGAGTATGGCAAGTTTTGCAGCTATCAGAGATTCAAGGGTTACAAACTGCTTTTGTTGGCTAGGTTGATCTGCGATCAAATCCTTCAGTTCTGCAATTTTTTGATCGATGTTTGCAATTACTGCTTGATAAGGTTCCAGATAACTTTCTTGTCCAGTAATGATGTAACCGCGTTGTCCAGTCTCAGCATCTTTCATCTCGGACAGTAATTCTTCTAGTTTATTGATTTTCTCTTGAGTTTTTTGTAGCTGATTATTAGTATCAATGAATATGCGTGTATTTTGATAAGAAATCACGCCAATCAAAACTAAAATTGCTGATGCTAACCCAAACCCTCCAGCTACTCTTTTAAAAAATTGTTTGCGTGTCTTCTGTGCTTGTTTGCGTGTATCACTCGCTAACACCAAACTTGCTAAGTTGCGCCGCATTTCTAGTTGCTTCATTACCTGGCGACCTAGAATTCGTAATGCTTCAACTTGTTCTGGAGAGAGATTTCTTGGTACATGATCAATTACACAAAGTGTTCCTAATGCATATCCTTCAGGATTAGTCAACGGTACACCCGCATAAAACCGAACATTTGGGTTAGAGGTGACTAGTGGGTTTGTCGCAAACCTTTCGTCTTGTGTGGCATCAGGCACAACAAAAACTTCAGGCTGGATAATCGCATGGGCGCAGAATGCCAGATCCCGTGGTGTTTCTAGGGCATCCAAACCAGCTTTTGACTTAAACCACTGGCGATCGCTATCAACTAAACTGATTAAGGCAATAGGAGTTCCACAAATATATGAAGCTAAACGGGTAAGGTCGTCAAAGGCAGCTTCCGAACGAGTATCAAGGATCTTATACTGCAAAAGAGATTCGATTCGCTGTGTTTCATTATCAGGTAATGGTGCTTTCATTCTTCAGCCGGATACTATTTTAGATTTTGGATTTTAGATTTTGCGGAAAGTCTGAGTGCCGATTTCCAGCGTTCAGAAATTTCCAATACTGATCGCAATACGGTTCAGTTAAGGCTAAAACCGTCTGTCAAAGTCAATTTTTTTAACGAACCGCCAAGGACGCCTTCGCGCAGCGTCTCGTCAGAGAAGGACGCAAAGAGAAGGAAGAAATGCTTAACTGAACCGTATTGATACTGATCGAGAATCGCCTTGTTGTATCTGGCTTGATATGAATTTCTCTGTCGCAATCATTTTTCAAATTGGTATTATCTACGGCTGAAGTTGTTGCTACAGAATTACGAATTACGAATTACGAATTATTTAATGATTTCTAAAATTTAATCCGCAACTGTCCTGTCAAGGAATTACCACCATAAGTACTTCCTCCAGTATCTTGATTGCGGACATTACTGAAGTTATATCCCAAGTCAGCTTCTATACTCGGTGAAAACTTAACCGTACAGCGCGTTTGATAGGTACTAGCGTTGTCAAATTCTCCTTTAAGTCGTTGTCGTCCTAAGTTAGCAGCAAGGCGACAGCGTAAAAAATTAGCAATATCTCCCTCCCAAGCCACCTCACCGTTATAAACTAGGAAATCTGGTGGAGAAAAATAGCCACTTGTGCGTTCTAAATCGCGACTGTAACTCCAAGTGAATAAGTTAGCTGCCAGAGAAAACTGTCCGAACTTGCGCTCTAACCTACTAAAAGACTGCACATCAGAATTACCATCGTTGTAGTTACCCAAACGCAATGACGAAAACAAACTGGTGTCACTGTCAATCTGCCAGTATAAATCAGGCCCAAATCGCCAAGTAGTAATTTGATTTTCTAAAGTTCGGACATTGGATTTATAAGGCCCTTGTTCTAAATTACCTGATAGTACTACTAACGATCGCAATCTACCTGATGGCGAAACTTGCGGTGGCGAAATAGTAGCCTCCACCTTAGCATTGAGATTGATCGCTGTGGGTAAACGATTGAATACATCGACTCCGGCTGCTGTTTGTAGAGTCACTTGCCCAATCTTTCCTTGCCATCCAACTTGTAAGGGAAAATTAGTAATTGATTCAACACCGCGTTGCTCAAAGAAGTTAAAACCTGTCTTGAAAAATATTTTATTGCCATTCCTCAATCGAAACTGAACTGTTGGTTCGAGGAAAAAATTGGTTTGGCCAAAGTTGTCTGTCTCATAGCGATAGTTCGTATGAATACTTTCCAAAACTACATCAGGCGTTTCTGATTCAGCCGGCGTTCCAGGTTCAGTGGGAGTTTTTGGTGGGCTAAAATTCTTTGGTGGTTCGGGTAATACTGGCGGTAATCGCAGTTCAGGATTGAAGTTTTCAGGTGCCGCCATCAAAATAGGTATTGCCTCTAAAGACCGCGACCTTTGTAGGCGGTCTTTGAACTCAGTACTTTTAATTGTGGTGACTTGCTCAGTCAATTCTGAAGGTAATGTCCAGCTCTGATGGACTTGGGCAGCTTGTAACTTAGCTGCCGATAATGTCCAAATACCTATGCTACAAATTACTCCCAATTGAATCTGTAGGCATCCCCAAATAAACTCAGTGTACAAACGAGATTGAAAAACAAAGAGATAAGGTCTAAAACTATCTGCCATCGGTTGATACTATAGTTGTAGATAAAAACTTGCTGCCAAAGAGTTTTCTGGCTGCTAGCTAATATATTCGGCTTGGGATTATGATGCCCAAAACATCTGCTTGTTAAGACATGGGAAAGGAAAAAGGCGTTGCTAGATGGAGGGATGATTAATTAAACATAAGTATGAATTGATTTTTTAAGTATAAAAACAGTATAAAAATTGATTAATTGCCAGCATTTATCGAGAAAGGCAGAGGGCAGTGTTTCGACTACGCTCAACAATCAGGCAGGAAGCAGAAGAAATGCTTTTTGCCCACAAAGAGTGACCAAAGGGAGCAACGGTCTAAAACCCCACCGTCTACACGGGGATTCAAACCCCAACGAAAAAGCTCCTTCTGCCCCCTACCTCCTGCCTCCTTCAACCCATGACGAGGGACTCTAAATAAGCATTGGCTTCCATAAATTGCAATTTGACACGCGGGTGTAGATCCGTTAAACGAATTTTGCGCTACTAAATGCCATATCATCGACAAGTTAGGCGCTTAATATCTTGCAATAGATAACTTTTACCCTCACGACTGGAGAGCAAAATCTTGGGAATAGAACTACGCAGTTTCGTATTTCTCGACAACCTGCAACCTCAACATGCAGCATATATGGGAACAGTAGCCCAAGGCTTCTTACCATTACCAGGAGATACATCACTGTGGATTGAAATCTCTCCTGGTATCGAAATTAATAAGATTACGGATATAGCCCTAAAATCTGCCTCTGTCCGTCCGGGAGTACAGGTAGTTGAACGACTATATGGACTATTGGAAGTTCATTCTAGCTCTCAAGGCGAAACGCGAGCTGCTGGTCAAGCTATTTTGGCCGCACTGGGAGTCCGAAGAGAGGAATGTCTGAAACCGCGTGTTATTTCTAGTCAGATTATCCGCAATATTGATGCTTATCAAACACAACTCATTAATCGCACCCGCCGGGGACAGCTACTACTAGCAGGACAAACACTGTATGTATTAGAAGTGGAACCTGCTGCTTACGCCGCACTGGCTGCCAATGAAGCGGAGAAAGCAGCAAGGATTAACATTCTTGAAGTTCAAGCTGTAGGTAGTTTTGGACGACTTTACTTAGGTGGACAAGAACAAGATATTCTAGCAGGTGCGGCGGGAGCCTTAACGGCCATTGAAAATGTAGCTGGTCGGGCAAATCCTCTAGGTGGGCGTCACGAATAAAGGAGAGAAAATGGCAAATAGAGAGCATCTAGCTTTACTGAAAGCAGGTGCAGTCACATGGATTGAGTGGAGACAGAAAAATCACCAGATTGAACCAGACCTCAGCGCCGCGAATCTGCAAGGCGATAACCTTAGAGGTGCAAACCTCCAAGAGGTAAACTTGAGAAAGGTGAATTTAAGTAATGCTTTACTCGTGCGAGCCAACCTCAGTGGTGCTGACCTCAGTAGTGCCAACCTTTACAAAGCTTTCCTCGTTGAAGCTAATCTGAGCGCTGCTAATTTTAGTGTTGCGAACTTGAGTGGTGCGATACTTACGCAGGCAGATTTGAGTCATGCCAATCTAATTGGAGCTGACTTGAGTGAGGTGGATCTTAGAGGCGCTGCGATCGCATCTGCTAATCTGATTGGTACTGACTTAAGAGGCGCTAACTTGAGAGATGCCGATTTAGGTGCAGCGAAGCTCATACGGACTAATCTCTCTTTTGCCAACCTGATTGAAGCTAACTTGATTGCGGCTGACCTCAGCGAAGCGAGTTTATACGAGGCGGAACTGTTGGGGACTTATCTTTACAAAGCTGACCTGTACAAGGCTAATCTGAATAAGGCTCACCTAACTGGTGCATACCTGTTGCGGGCTAACCTCAGTGAAGCTGACTTGAGTCAAGCTGATTTGAGTTGGGCTAACCTCAGAAACGCGAATTTAGCAGGGGCGAATCTCAGAGGAGCTAACCTTAGAGGAGCCGACCTTAGAGGAGCTAACCTGAACGGTGTAAATCTTCAGGAAGCAATTAATTATGCCTGACGCTTCAAGGCACAATTAGTTTACAAGAATCTCCCAATAATTTACGTTTAGATTGATTTTTTGGAGTTTAAACTAGTCATATCAAGTCCGGTTAAACACTTATAAAACGTCATTGCGAGTGGAACGGATTGGAACGGAGCAATCCCAATGTCTCTGCGATTGCTTCACTTCGTTCGCAATGACAACTAATTACCCGGACATGATATCAGAAGTGCAAAATAATTCAGCATTGCTGAGTTAATTAGGTTAATTAACCTTAAATTTAGTACCATCCTTTTTGGGATGGCTCTTACTAGAATAAGCTTCACTCCTTAAAGGAAGCATATAAAAATCGTGTAAAGCTTAAGTGTTATTAAGCTCAAAAATGCTTTTGATAATATATCAATTTAACTTATCTATTTAAAAATGCATTTCTTTAATAGAAAATTGTTTTTTTTGCAAGCAAAAATTGATATTGAAACCTAACTTAACGATAAATAGGTATTAAGCTGAAAAATCTCGCAACTTTTACCCAACAAAACAGTAGATTTGAAAAAAACTTAATTAAAGTTTATCTATATATATTAGATGTATTCTGACTTAGATACTATGTATTTTGAAGATTTGGTAAATAAGTTGACGTGACCTTTTACTCATGATAATTAAATAATTATGTCTGATGTCAATTTACATTTGAGCTTGCACTTAATGATTACTCCTTCTCTCTTAACATAGTTTGCAGCAGCCTGTGACAAGCCTCTGCGGGTCGACTAATAATTAAGTGCATCTTCATCGTGAATTGTTATGAACTTAAAAATATTTTGAAAAACAACTAAAAAAATGGATTTTAACTTAGTATTCTGTGGCGAAAGTGTACCTATTTTTACAAGTTGCTCAGAGCAATTTGTAAGTCTAGTTAATTGAAATGGTGGCTATATTTACACCCCAATGTACTAAATTAATTCCCATTTGCAGAATCAATTAACCAAATCAATAATTAATACTTTCTAAGTAGTATTTATATTAATTAGGTTAACCAAAGTTTTAAGTAATCCACTATTGAACTTATAAAAAGTTATTTGACTGAGTCCGAACTTAGGCATTAATCAGAAATGTAGGAAAAATAATAAATATGGCAGTCATTTACGGCACTACAGCTCCTGACACCAGAAATGGAACTTCGGGAGATGACACGATATATGGTTGGGCTAATGGTGGTAACGCCAATAGTTTGTCCGGTAACGACATCCTGAATGGTGTGACTGGTAATGATAATTTGTTTGGTGGGACGGGAAACGATAGTTTAATCGGTGGTCTTGGAAATGACACACTTGATGGCGGCTTAGGTACTGACAGCTTAAATGGCGGAGTCGGCGACGATACTTACATCGTTGACGATTCTGTGGACACCATTACCGAGGCTGCGAATTCAGGTACAGATACCGTCCGGTCTTCTATCACTTACACACTAGGCACCAATCTGGAGAACCTAAGGCTAACGGGAACTAGCGCCATAAATGGAACAGGTAACAGTCTTAACAACTTTGTTTTTGGTAATAGTGCTAACAACACTCTGAATGGAAGAGCAGGCGATGACACCCTAGACGGTAATTTGGGCAATGATATCCTCAATGGTGAAGATGGCAATGATAGGCTACAAGGCGGGCCTGGCAATGACATCCTCAATGGTGGATCTGGAAACGACATCCTCATCGGTGTTTTTCCCGGTAGTCTGCTTCCACCTGGACAAGGGGAGACTGATACCTTAACTGGCGGCGTTGGGCTAGATAGATTTGTCCTTGGGGACGGCAAAAATGTTTACTACGACGATAAAAATACTGCAAATGCTGGTTTTGGGGACTTAGCTATTATTACTGACTTCAACCGTAGTGGAGATCGAATAGAACTCAAAGGCTCTCCAAAGGACTACCGCCTACAAACTGTTGGAGCCAACACACAAATATTCTTAGATAAACCTGGAGCAGAGCCAGATGAGATCATAGGCATTGTGCAGGGCGTAGTAAACCTCAGACTTGATAGTGACGACTTCCTTTTCTATGAACGAGAAAATGCTGGACAAGCGACAAACAATAGACTAACTAGCGCTGAAGGGTTGGGTTCTTTATCATCAGGCTCAGACATTAATCTTTTAGGTGAGTTAGTAACAGTTCAACCGGGCGACAATCCCGATTTCGACTTTTTTACATTTTCTCTAGCAACTTCCAAAGTTGTCACCATCAGCGCGGTGACAACCGATGATACTGTTATCGGACTGTTTAACAATGCTGGAATTTTACTGCAAAGTGACGATGATAGTGGCCCGGATTTTGGGTCATTCATTAATGCTTCACTAGGTGCAGGTACATATTCAATTTCAGTGAGTAAATATGCTTTCTTTCCTCAAAATGGTGGAACTTTCTCTGGTTCTAGTGATAGCATCTCTGCTCCTTATACGTTAGAAGTCAATTTGGCATAAAAAGATTACCTTTTGCTCATTTCATCCCGTAATCTCGAAAAATTTTTTCTCATCAAAAAGATTTATCAGCAAAATCATCTGACTATTTTATGAAGCAAATAATGAATAACACGAAATCATCTAACCAAGTTCAACACAGATTTATCAGTAACTTCTCTCTAAAACGGTGCTTTTTCGCTGCTAAAACACTGTTATTTACAATAGTTATATTAAATCATGGCATTACTGGAGTAAATGCTGCACCTGAAGCCCTGCGTCCTGATATTAAGATTCGCAATATTGTCAATACGTTATCAGCATCAGCCTCTCCTTCTGTTCGGATTGCAAAAGATCCACGAAACAATACCCTCTATTATCTCAAGCGAAATGGTGAAATTTATCGAGTCAATTTAGGCTCTTCTACTAGTACACTTGTGTACAATTCAAGTAATCATAATGTAGGTGAGACTCAAGGTATGGCCATTGGCCCTAACGGGACAATTTATTTAATTGGCAATGCAGACCTTGTGAATAACCAGACTAAAGCAGTTATTGTTAAAGGCGTAATTAATTCGGGTACAGGAGAGCGTATTTGGTCTATCCTAGCCAAGAGTGCAGGTTATCCCAAAAGCAAAACAGCTTATGACCATCGCTTCAACGGCGTAGTTGTTAGCCCAGATGGGAACTTTATCTATATAAATAGCGGTTCTCGTACCGATCATGGTGAAGTTCAGTCTGCTGATGGTCTATTTCCCAATACTCGTGAAGTAGGATTAACCGCTTGTATAATTCGCCTTCCTACTAATGGCAAAAATCTCTTTCTTCCAAACAATCGATCAACCTTAAAGACATCTGGCTATATTTTTGCAGAAGGAATACGCAATACTTTCGATATGGCTTTTGCACCCAATGGGGATTTATTTGGTACAGAAAATGGCCCCGATCGCGATATGTCAGAAGAATTAAATTGGCTACGTGCGGGTGGTCATTATGGCTTTCCCTGGCGTATTGGTGGGACAGATAATCCGCAACAATTTCCTAATTATAATCCTGCCAATGATCGATTGTTAAGCCCTCAATTTAGCGCCGTCCAAAAGGGCTACTATCGTAACGATCCAACCTTTCCTGCTCGGCCTGCTGTAAACTTGATTGAACCTATTCCTAATCTTGGCCCAGATGCAGATAATTACCGCGATCCTGTAGATGGTAAAGTCAAAGATGCCAGCCTTCTTGGGCAAAATTTTACCAGTTTTACAACACATCGTTCTCCTTTAGGCTTAGTTTTTGATACACAAGGAGTAATGAGTCCAGAATTCAATAGAGACGGATTTATGTTGAGTTGGACAGCAGGTGATGCTACTGGCGAGACATTACCTGGCCCTTTTAAAGATCCCAGTCAAGACCTACTACATTTAAACTTAATTAAAGTAGGAACTACCAGCTATAAACTTAATGCCACGCGCATTGTCAAAGGTTTTAGTAATCCTATTGATGCTGAGATTGTTGGCAATAAGATTTATGTTATAGAATACGGTGGAAATCAAGGAATTTGGGAAGTCACTATGCCAACTAAGTAAATCAAATTTGGTATTTTTGCGTTGCCTAGTTAAAATTATAGCCATTTTGAGACATGGCTAAAACTCTGTCAAAATTACTAGGCAACTATTTGAAAAAATTCCACCAGAGTTTGAGATGCAATGCGGAGTATCGGCGACTTCCTTAAGGTACTAAAAGAAGCGATCGCTAATGTATTTATTATACTTTCAAATGTAATTTAAGTCGGTATAAAAGTTGCAAATGTTTCTATATTTACTTTTTTCCATTGATTAATGTAAAAATTAAACTATCTTTCTTATGTCTCTATTAATTTTAAACATTTAAATTTAGATAAAACCCTACAAAAAAATAGAAAGCTAATATAGTTGAAACATATTTAAACCAACCAAAAGACAGATTAAATCAACTATAATTACTTTTAATATATTGAGTACAAAACAAAGGGCGTTACGACTGTAGGGTGCAACTTACCAAAGGACATAGATGTTCGCAGAGTAAGATTTTTAGTTTTTACTCTGTGTTTATTTATCAAGAAAAATAAAGACGCCAGTCGTCATAAGTCAGTTTTATATCAAGCGACTGGCGAATATAGCAAGAGCAAGATTTAAATTACAGTTCAAAAATCCTAAATTTCAGCCCCTGCTTTTGGTTGAGTACCCATTGGCGCGACATAATCACGGAAAAGAGTAATCTGCTGCTCAAAACCTAATCCTTGAATTCTGCCAAACAACGCTTTAGCTTCTGAAGAAAGTTCGTAATCATCAGGCATGGGAATAATAGTCCCATTTTCCATACCTTGAGATAATCGATACCAAAAGAGTAGCTTAGTAGTATCACCCAAAGAGCCGTATTCACGAGAAATTTGGGTATCTACCTTATTAATCAAATCACGCTGAACTTGTAATTGTTGTTCGTGAGATAATTCCTTAACTTGATTAAATAAACCTTCAGCTATTTCCGAAGAAGCGGTACTGGCACCAGGGGCGGCTGGAGTAATTGAACCACCCATTTCTTTATAGATAAACCAAAATAAAGCCAGTTGTTGATCCACATTTATATTTTGCCACGCTTGAACATATTCACGAATAGTTGGATCGTTCGTTTGTGTGTATGTCATTATTAACTCCGATTGCATTTATGCATTGTTATTAGCAACATTATCAAATGTATGTTTGGAGTTTTACCCTACTGAAGACAGATGTATTGGAATCATAAAGAAGAACATTATGATGAAGGATTTAGCAATTAAAATGCTACAAGATTTAGAGATTCCCAAGAAGTATTTCGGTGGATAGATATTAATTTGACTGGGACAGTGCTTAAAAAAGCACTGTCTAATTCAGCAACATCTAAATTTCTGAATGTACAATTTTGAATTGTGATTAGGCTTATTCTCGCCGATCTTGATAATCTTCAGAAGACTTTGGATCTAACTCCCAGCGATCGCCATCACGTTCCTCTAAAATATCGTTGGTACGCAGAAACGCAAAATCATCCATTTCTAGCCCGACTGCTGCTTCTAGCTCTTCAGTTACATTTTGATCGGGAGTAGCAGTAGTACCACCAACAGCTTCATCTCCAACTGCATCTGCATCTTGCCAATAAGCATCAATATCCCCACCAGTGAGTTTAGGACTAGTTTCTGTATACTCGTCCCTTTCCTCCCGCATGGAGCGTCCCCCAAGATTATACCCTGGCAACTCTTTCACGCCAGTACCGTAGGATTCGGTAATTTCCTGTGGCAAATCATTGGTTGGAATTTCGTCATTATGATTTTTTTCTGCCATGATACTAGCCTTTTTCTGCATTCTCACAATAACGTTTTCCTGCCAACAAGTTGTCTAACTAGAGATGTATAGCTGATAAAATAATCTATCCCCTTGGATCGAAGCTAAACTAGCGATCGCGCCATAAGATTGTATACATAAATTCATGGTCAAGCAACTTGTAGTTGAAGTTTTTAGTTATGAGTTAGGAGTTATAAAACCGAAATTATTTCAGTATTCAACTTCTAATTCATAACTATTTTTATTCAACAAAGATAAACCTCTAAGTTTAGCATTTTAACTTTCTATTCATGCTTTCACCTACCTGACTTCTAAACAAAAAACATTCAATAATTTTGAGCATCGGAGGTAGATAGTGGAATACGACGAGTTTATTACACATGTGCAAAGCCTTTCCCAATCAGATTCTCGTGAAGAGGCAGAACGTGCTACCCGTGCCACACTAGAAACCCTTAAAGAACGGATAGCAGATGATAAGGCACAAGAACTAGCTGCAAATTTGCCCCAACAATTAGGCGATTATTTGCGAGGAAGAGAAGGAGATAGTGGTAAAACCTTCAACTTGCAAGAGTTTATTACGCGTGCAAGTCAAAAAGAAAATATAGAGCCAACGACAGCTGCAATTCACGTTCGGGCTGTATTTGCAGTGTTGCAAAATGCCATCAGTCCAGAAACATTTGCTGCCTTTCACGCCTATTTTTCTCACGATTATGAAGAACTATTTGCTATTTCACCTGTTGGTGAAATACCTACATAGTAGGCGATTCAAAAATTTTTTCTTAAAACTCCTGGCTGTTGAACTGTCCTAATCGATAAATATTGTAGCTAGTTAAATACTAGAAATAAACAGGTAATACCATCTATGACTGACCATAACAATCATTCCGGTAAGAAAAAAGTTGCAATCCTCATTGAACAGGCAGTAGAGGATGCAGAATTTACAGTTCCTTATAATGGACTAAAGCAAGCAGGAATGGAGGTAGTAATCCTCGGTTCCCGCATGAATGAAAAATATAAGGGTAAACGCGGCAAACTGAGTATCCAAGCTGATGGTACTACGACAGAAGCGATCGCAGCCGAATTCGATGCGGTGGTAATTCCCGGCGGTATGGCCCCCGACAAAATGCGACGAAACCCTAATACAGTACGTTTCGTACAAGAGGCTATACAACAAGGAAAATTGGTAGCTGCGGTTTGCCACGGCCCACAAGTTTTGATTGAAGGCGACTTACTTAAAGATAAACAAGTTACTGGCTTTATCGCTATTGCCAAAGACATCATTAACGCTGGTGCAAACTATCTAGATCAGCCAGTGGTAGTGGACAGGAATTTAATTACTTCTCGTGAACCTGGAGACTTGGCAATTTTTACCACAGCTATTTTGAGCCGTTTGGGTTATGGTGGCAAAGATGCCTCGTTACCAAGCGAAAAAGACACAACTGCTGAATGGTGGAAATTGGCTGATGCTTGGGGTGGCTCAACTAAAGGTGATATTGGCAGAGGTTTAAATAATGCCCTTGCTGGTGAACGTTATTCCCTAGAAGCATTTGAGAAATACTTTGAAAAGGAATCAGATAGCGAAGTAAAATCACTTTTTCAAGAAATTATTGCTAATAAACAACGCCACATTGAAAAACTGGAAACCTATCTTCAAAGATTGGGCGAGAAACCTTCTTTAGGGGCAAATATTGCCAATCAGTATGCCAAGGTGAAAACTGCCTTAACAGGAAGTGATGACATATATCAGTTACGTTCCGCTTTGGGGGATGTGCAAACGGGTATTGGCGATATTGGCAATTTGTGTGCAACTTACACTGACCCAGTAGCAACTGCTATTTTCAAAGAAATTTACCACGATTCATTGAAATACGAACAGCAATTGGTAGAACTATATCGGGCGCGGATAGGCACTCAGATTCAGCCTCCTAAGCCGACTACAGGGGCTGCTGTATCAACGTAACGAACCACAGAGGCGCATTAGCAAAGCAGAACGTAGAAAGAGAAACAGAAAGTATGTGCGTCTCTGTGGTTAATTTACTGTAATGGAGAGATAAAAAAGTGACTTCGACATCAGGTGAGAAACTCACTACCAGTCAGAGTGAAGCTAGTGAAGTAGAGCGTTGGGCATCTCTTATCGGTGGCGGTGCGATGGTGCTGATGGGTTTAAGGCAAGGTTCTTTGCGGGGAGCGCTGACGGCTTTAGCCGGTGGCGGTTTGATTTATCAAGGCGCAACCAAGCAAAGCACAATCCAGCAAGCACAAGAAGCAATAGGGATAAAGCAATCCATCAAAGTTGAAAAGACGGTAACGATTAACAAACCAGCAGATGAACTTTATCGTTATTGGCACAATTTTGAGAATTTGCCCACATTTATGAAGCATCTCAAATCTGTCAAGGTGTACAACGAAAAACGTTCTCACTGGATAGCCAATGCACCTTTGGGTAACAACGTAGAATGGGATGCAGATATTCTCGAAGACCGGGAAAATGAATTTATTTCTTGGGCTTCTGTAGAAGGTGCAGATGTTGATAATTCTGGTTTTGTTCGCTTTAAAAAAGCACCAGGCGATCGCGGCACGGAAGTTAAGGTTGTCTTGGAGTATAACCCCCCTGGCGGAGCATTGGCAGCTACCGTAGCTAAACTTTTTGGTGAAGAACCAGAACAGCAAATTGGTGATGAATTGCGCCGTTTCAAAATGCTAATGGAAGCAGGCGAAATCGCCACCACCGAAGGTCAACCTTCTGGACGCAGCTAGTTATTTGTTCTTTGTTCTTTGTCCTTTATCATTTGTCCTTTGCCTAAAGCGAATGACCAATGATGAATCACTAATGACTAATGACCAATGACTAAGGACTAAATAACTATGAAAGCAGTCTGCTGGAACGGTGCTAATGATGTCCAGGTACAGTCGGTACCAGACCCGACAATTCTCAACCCGCGTGATGCAATTATTAAAATTACTTCCACGGCGATTTGTGGCTCCGATCTACATATTTATGGCGGCTATATTCCCACAGTGCAACAGGGTGACATTATCGGTCACGAATTTATGGGAGAAGTCGTGGAAGTTGGCAGAGGAGTCAACAATTTAAAAATAGGCGATCGCGTAGTTGTTCCTTCCACCATTGGCTGTGGTAATTGCCATTATTGCCAACGTGATATGTGGTCGTTGTGCGATAATTCTAATCCCAAAGGTTGGATTGAAGAAAAATTATTTGGCAATATCACCTCAGCCATTTATGGGTACTCCCACATGTTAGGTGGTTATGCAGGCGCACAAGCAGAATATATCCGTGTACCCTTTGCTGATGTAGGTGTCGTCAAAGTTCCGCCAGACTTACCGGATGAGATGTTGTTATTCATCTCTGATGCTATTCCCACCGGTTATATGGGTGCAGAGTTATGCGATATCCAACCGGGTGATACTGTAGCCGTTTGGGGTTGCGGTGCTGTTGGACAGTTTGCCATGATTAGCGCCTACATGATGGGAGCCGAAAAAGTGATCGCGATCGATCGCTTTCCCGAACGCCTGGAAATGGCGAAAAAGTTTGCCAAAGCAGAAGTGATTAACTACGAAAAAGTTAATGCTGGCGAAGCGTTGAAAGAGATGACTGGTGGCCGTGGCCCCGATGCTTGCATCGATGCTGTTGGTTTAGAAGCACACGGTGTTGGTTTAGAAGACTTCTACGACCAGACAAAACAAAAGCTCAGATTGGAAACCGACCGTCCCCACGTTCTGCGGGAAATGATGGTTGCCTGTCGTAAAGGCGGGACTCTTTCAATCATGGGTGTTTATGGTGGTTTTGTAGACAAAATCCCATTTGGTGCTGCCTTCAACAAGGGTCTAACTTTTAGGACGGGACAAATGCATGGACAAAAATATATGCATTTGTTATTGCAGATGATTTTGGATGGAAAACTCGATCCATCCTTCGTTGTCACCCATCAATTACCTCTAGAACAAGCACCCCACGCCTACCATATTTTTCAACAAAAAAAGGATAACTGCATCAAAGTTGTTCTTAAACCCTAAATGGCCAATAGCCATTCAGTGTTTGGATTTGTACACCTAACATAATGCAATTGAGGTTTTTTATGAATCAAGTAATTTCACGGCTACGGAATATTCGTCTTTCCCAAATCCTTGTAGTTTTCCTAGCAGGATTTATGTTTTTACTGGGTCAGGCTTTTAGCTACGTTGATGTAGCCCAAGCTGATGTTAAAACTCCAGAGGGAACTTATTACAAAGGAATACCAGATGAGCTACGTGAAACCAGAAACGATAGCCGAATAAGAGATGCTCAAAATCCATTAAAAGAAACTGCTGACAATATCCGCGAAAAGCTAAACTTGGATGAAAAAACTCCTAGAGCTACAAAAGAGTTTTTTGATCCTGCAAAAAACAGAGCCGGAGATAAAGCTTCATCATACGGTGCAGATAGAGAAGGTTATTATCAAAATCCTTCTAGCAAACAACTCAGAGATAGAAGCTAGATTTGTAGCAAATTTTGAGTCTAGATTCTTGAACCAGATTTGATTAGTTACTGAGACGCGATAATTATCGCGTCTCAAAATCAGGCTAAATCGAGTATTTATCTTGATATTAACGACCTAGAAATCATAACTAAGGGCTAAATAATTATGAAAGCAGTTTGCTGGCATGGAGCAAACGATGTGCGGGTAGAAACAGTTCCCGACCCCAAAATTCTCAATCCACGCGATGCCATAGTTAAAATTACTTCCACGGCAATTTGTGGTTCGGATTTACATATTTACGACGGCTACATTCCTACCATGCAAAAAGGCGATATCCTTGGTCATGAATTCATGGGGGAAGTCGTAGAACTGGGAAGTGCAGTGAAAAATGTGAACGTAGGCGATCGCGTCGTTGTTCCTTTCACTATATCTTGCGGTAGCTGCTTTTTCTGTAATCGGGATTTATGGTCACTGTGCGACAACTCTAACCCCAATGCTTGGTTGGTAGAAAAGCAAATGGGTCATTCGCCAGCAGGTCTATTTGGCTACTCCCATTTATTTGGTGGTTACGCTGGTGGTCAAGCAGAGTATGCACGAGTCCCCTTTGCCGATGTAGGCTTGTTCAAAATCCCCGATGGTTTAACGGATGAACAAGTGCTATTTTTAACAGATATTTTCCCCACTGGATATATGGCAGCCGAGAACTGCAACATCAAACCCGGGGATATTGTCGCTGTTTGGGGTTGTGGCCCAGTCGGACAATTTGCCATCAAAAGCGCATATATGCTAGGTGCGGAACGTGTTATCGCTTTTGACCGCATTCCCGAACGTCTGCAAATGGCTAAAGAATACGGCAAAGCTGAAGTTCTCAACTACGAAGAAGTGAATATAGGCGAAGCACTTAAAGAAATGACTGGCGGTCGTGGCCCTGATGCTTGCATTGATGCAGTAGGAATGGAGGCACACGGCACAGATTTTATGGCGTTGTACGACCAGGTAAAGCAAACAGTACGTCTAGAAACAGACCGTCCAACAGCATTACGACAAGTAATTGTGTCTTGTAGGAAAGGTGGTCACGTATCAATTCCGGGTGTGTACGGTGGCTTTGTAGACAAAGTGCCGATGGGTGCTGCTATGAACAAGGGCCTAACCTTGAAAATGGGACAAACACACGTCCACAAGTATCTAAAACCTTTGCTAGAACACATCCAAAACGGTGAAATTGATCCAACATTTATCATCACCCATACTTTACCTCTAGAACAAGCGCCCCACGGCTACGAAATTTTTAAGCACAAAAAAGATAACTGCATCAAAGTTGTACTCAAACCGTAAGGTGATTATGAGCGATACTAGCGTTAAAAAAATAGATTCTACTCATTCCCCTAAAGGTAAACTCGGTCAGAAGTATCTTGCTTCTGGTAAATCTCTTTCCATGCGTCTTTGGGAAGACGAGCAACCAAGCGAAGACAAAGAGCCAAGTTCGCGCGACTATGAAACAGTTGGTTATGTAATTAATGGTCGTGCCGAATTGCACATTGAAGGACAAATGATTTTGCTAGAGTCTGGGAGTTCTTGGGTTGTACCCAAAGGAGCCATGCACACATACAAAATCCTAGAAACATTCACTGCTATTGAGGCTACTAGTCCACCTGCTCAAGTCCACGGTCGGGATGAGAATTAGCCCTTTTCCATTGCGTATAATATTGGATATTTTGTAGTGGTGTACAGTTAGCTGTGCATCACTATAACGTGTTACTAGCAAAAGTTAATTTGATGAGAATTAAACCACAGATACAGCACTTCCGGCAGCTATGAGGTACATCCTCAAATTTGAAAGCTTTGATAGGAGAGGGCAAGGAGAAAAACTGTATTGCATAATAGCCGGAAGCGCTGTAAAGTATCAGCTATCTAGCTATGGTCGCCCATAAAATTTTATGCGATCGCCTAGCGTGCCGTAGTCATTCACAGTAGTTTAAATTGTATCTGGGTCGATATTTAACTCCCGCAACTTTGCTGCTAAACGTTCTGCCTTGAGTTGTGCTTGTTCTGCCTTGAGTTGTGCTTGTTCTGCCTTGAGTTGTGCTTGTTCTGCTGTTTCTTCAGGTGTTGGTACTAGTTGCCCATCTCGCGTAAAAAACCGCAATAAACCTTCATAAACTCCCAAATATAACCCTAGCTGATGACTCCACAAATATCCTTGTTCACTTGCTTGTAGAGGTTGATATTCTCCATCGACTAAATGAAATCCCGCAAATTCTTCTGTGTAAGGGTCAAACCAAAAATAATCAGGTGTGCGGAAGGTATCTTGATAAATTGTTTTCTTTAAACCTTTATCAGTATTAGCTGTTGAGTTGGACAAAATTTCTAGAATTACATTCGGATATTTGCCATCTTCTTCCCAGACTACCCAACTTTTACGGGTTTTGCGTTCAGTTCCCAGCACTAAAAAAAAGTCTGGCCCCCGAAAGTCTTCTGATTTGCGTTGGCGTGGACTGTAGTAGATAGTCAGATTTCCCGCCGCATAGAAATCACTTCTATCTCGCCACAACCATTCCAGACATGTTAAAAGTAAGATTATTTGTCGTAGATGCAGTTCGCTTTCCAAGGGAGGCTCATCACTATATAAATCACCGGGAGGAAATATAACATCTTGGCAGATGCCTTTTTGAGAATCTAATTCTTGAGCAATAGTCATAGAATGGATACGGCATCAAGTGGTTATGGATTGATTTTAGCAGTGTTGTAGTTAGCGATCGCATTCTACCGCAGAAGCCCAGAGGGCACAGAGAAGAAAAAAGCGATCGCTACCCTTCTTAAATACCTTCATGCTACACTGTAGTCAATATCAAATCTCATCACAACTCCAGCGAGATAGCTCAAATGAAGTAGTACCAAACACCCGTTGCGCCAAAGCAACAAATGTCAACAAAGAATAAACGCAACTAGTTTGACAGGGTTACTTCACATAGTTATGCACTAAAAATATTGTTATCACTCCTATTTACATAAAACCGCTTGACGATTGTCTGCGCTGGTTTTTTTGTGTCTAATCTACCCGCAGCTTTTGAAAAAAGGTGGGTGGAAGTTTGCGAATTGAGGTTTGAAAAGAATGCCGAAAAAATCAATATTGGTAGCTGAGAATTTATCCTACAATCTCAGCTTAGACAGAACTTTATTTCAAGGAGTTCATGTGAGTATCGAGGCGGGCGATCGCATTGCTTTGGTTGGTCGCAACGGTGTAGGAAAATCAACCTTCTTCAAGATACTTGCAGGTCAAATTAACCCATATAGAGGTTCAGTTTTGTGTAATGGTATTGTCTATTATTTGCCACAAATCAGTACTATCAGGCAAGAAATTACAGCAGATACAGTACTTAACTATTTGATTTCTATCTCTGATGAGTGGTGGAAGATTGAGGATATTTTGCAAACACAATTTTACACCAAAATTGACTTATATTTACCAATCGCTAACTTGAGTGGCGGAGAACTTACTAAACTGTTTTTAGCGATCGGTTTGGCTCAAGAACCAAACTTGTTATTACTCGATGAGCCAACTAATCACATGGATTTGCAAGCATTAGAAAGCTTAAGACAGTTTCTTTGGAATTTCAACGGTGCTTATGTAATTGTCTCTCATAAGCCTTTTTTCCTAGACCAAGTAACATCTGTAACTTGGGAACTTACACCTGTTAGTTTAAAGGTATATGGAGGAAATTTTTCTCAGTATCGAGAGCAGAAAAAAATAGAGTTAGAAGTCGCATTGCGATCGCACGAAGCCGCCAGAAAGGAACTAAAACGTACCCAAGCCACAGCTATGCAAGAACAGCAACGCGCAGCCCAATCTAGTGGCAGAGGTCGCGCCAAGTTTCTGAATGGTAGTATTGATAGAATGGCAGCAGGGCTGATTAAAACCAAAGCTGAGGTGTCTACCGGAACTGCGAAAAAGAAACATGAAGCAGCAGTAGCAAAGGCTAATCTAAAGGTTGCAGAGACAAAGGTCAAAACTACCAAAGTAACGAGTATTCAACTAGAAGAAAAAAATCAAAAGCGCCGAAATCTAATTAATATCCAGGGTGCAAATCTTAGGATATCAGAACGTCTATTGATTCAAAATATTCAACTGCATATATCATCTGGCGATCGCATAGCTATTATCGGCGCAAACGGTTCTGGTAAATCGAGTCTGGTAAAGGCAATTTTGGGAATGGAAAACCAAACAGCAGTTTTAGAATCAGGTGAGGTTTTGCTCACACCAGCGATGAAAGCTGTATATCTCGATCAAACCTACGAATTGGTAGATCGCCAATACACAATTCTGGAAAATATGCAAGCTGCCAATCCTAATCTCAGCTATCAGCTTTTACGTCAACAGTTGGGACACTTCCTATTTAAATATGATGACGTTCACAAAAGCGCTTCCATACTGAGTGGGGGGGAATTGGCAAGATTAGCGATTGCTATGATCAGTATCTCAGAAATCGATCTACTGATTCTCGATGAACCAACTAATAACCTGGATATTGAAACCGTTGAACAAATGGTAATAGGTATCAATGATTACCAAGGAGCGCTTTGGGTAATTTCCCACGATATCGATTTCCTCAGCCGAATTAACATTACCCAAGGTTTCAAATTCAGGGAACAAACTTTGCAAACGACGACTTATTTACCGAGTACACCAGAGCAATATTATCAAGAGTTGCTGGAATGCCATAAATAAAGCGATCGCCAACGCCAAATTTCTGGCTCTACAATAGAAGCCGCAAAGCATACAGGCAAGTTATAATTCTCTTGCGGTGCAACGTAACAAAAATTTATGAGTAATCCCCTTGTGCAAGCCTTTTTCGTAGGCAGAGCGGTAGCTGAAGTAGTTAATGAGCGTTTAGAGGTCGCCTTGACCGATGCTTTGAGTGATCTGGGCAAATTTGATGCAGAAGCTAGAGAGCAGTTGCGCCAGTTTACAGAAGAAGTCCTAGAGCGGGCAAATCGGTCAGCAGAAGCAGCTAATGCTGGTCAAGCTAGCGCAGGTACTGGGCAAGCTAGTTCTGATTCAGGTGACTTACAGGCAGATATTGATGAATTACGAGCAGAAATTGCCCTGTTACGAACAGAATTGCAACATTATCGCAGAACTTCTGCATAAATTTAGTCATTAGTCATTAGTCATTGGTCAAAAATTATGCACAAATGACAAATGACAAATGACAAAGGACACTTAAGAAAAAACAGTTTAGGAATCAGAGTGTCTTTTCTTTCAAGAGATTCGGTTACAAACCAACGGTACACAAAGTATATGGAACAAGGTTATTCAGAGAAGGCATACCGTTGGAATCGGGAAAAATACTCTAGCAGAAGGCGTTTTGTGGACATTTGGTCTTTTGTCTTGACCTTATTGTTCAAACTTTGGCTATACAACAAATCTTGGAGTTATCCGGGTGGTGTGACTGACGCAAAGCAAGCTACAAGACGCAAAACCCAAGCGGTTTGGATTCGCAATACCCTACTAGATTTAGGGCCAACCTTCATCAAAGTTGGGCAATTGTTTTCTACCCGTGCTGATATATTTCCTGGTGAATATGTAGAAGAACTAGCCAAATTACAAGACAAAGTACCGGCATTTAGCTATGAGCAAGTAGAAGCGATCATTGAGAAAGAACTAGGCAAGAAAATTCCGGAACTGTTCCATAATTTTGAACCGGTTCCCTTAGCAGCTGCGAGCTTGGGGCAAGTACACAAAGCTGTGCTACATACTGGGGAATCGGTTGTTGTCAAGGTGCAACGTCCTGGACTAAAGAAGTTATTTGAAATAGATTTACAGATTCTCAAAGGAATTACCCGCTACTTTCAAAACCATCCCAAATGGGGGCGGGGGCGAGATTGGTTGGGTATTTACGAAGAGTGTTGTCGTATTCTTTGGGAAGAAATTGATTATCTTAACGAAGGTCGTAACGCCGATACTTTTCGTCGGAACTTTCGCGGCTACGATTGGGTGAATGTCCCAAGAATATACTGGCGTTACGCCACTTCCAGGGTGCTGACTTTAGAATATCTCCCTGGAATAAAAATTAGCCAATATGAAGCTTTAGAAGCAGCAGGTTTAGATCGAAAGGCGATCGCTCGTCAAGGCGCTCAAGCCTACTTACTACAATTGCTTAATAGTGGCTTTTTCCACGCCGATCCTCACCCAGGCAATATTGCCGTTAGTGCAAATGGTGCTTTAATATTCTACGATTTCGGCATGATGGGGCGGATTAAGTCCAACGTCCGAGAAGGATTGATGCAAACACTGTTTGGCATTGCCCAAAAAGATGGCGATCGCGTTGTGCAGTCTCTGATCGATTTAGGTGCGATCGCCCCAACAGATGACATGGGGCCAGTGCGGCGTTCCGTCCAGTATATGCTGGATAATTTCATGGATAAGCCCTTTGAAAACCAATCAGTCGCGGCAATTAGTGACGACCTTTACGAAATAGCTTATAATCAGCCATTTAGATTTCCAGCAACCTTCACTTTTGTGATGCGAGCCTTTTCTACCCTAGAAGGGGTAGGCAAAGGCTTAGATCCAGAGTTTAACTTTATGGAAGTTGCCAAACCGTATGCAATGCAACTTATGACCGATATGAATGGTTCTGAGGGGAATAGCTTTCTTAACGAATTAAGTCGCCAAGCAGCTCAGGTAAGTAGTACCGCCTTTGGTCTACCACGTAGATTAGAAGATACACTAGAGAAACTAGAGCAGGGAGATATGCGCTTGCGCGTTCGGTCTATAGAAACCGAACGCCTGCTACGGCGACAGAGCAGTATTCAACTCTCAATAAGTTATGCTCTTTTAATCAGTGGTTTCACACTTTCAGCTACGATCTTAGTAGTTAGCAATCATGAATGGTGGGCACTACTCCCTGGTTTAATCGCAGTAGGACTTTCAGTGATCCTGATCAGACTGCTTTTACGCCTTGACCGTTACGATCGTATGTATTAATAGTTGCAAATTAATAGTTGCAAAAAAATATGAAACTTAATTTCACGGGTTTTAGCGATCCGGGACTTATTCGTTCTAATAATCAGGATGCTTACTATATCGACCCAGAAGGGCGGTTTTTCGTTGTCGCCGATGGCATGGGTGGCCATGCGGGAGGTGAGGAGGCAAGTCGAATTGCCATTGCAGAAATTCAGTCCTATTTGGTAGCAAATTGGGAAGCTTCTAAGTCTGCTCAAGAATTGCTAGAGCAAGCTTTGTGGGGTGCAAATGAAGCGATTTTGCAGGATCAGCAAAATCATCCCGAACGTGCCGATATGGGTACAACGGTTGTAGCAGTAATTTTTCGCTCCCCCGAGTCGCCGTGGTGCGCTCATGTTGGCGATTCCCGACTGTATCGCTTGCGGGAGTCGCACTTAGAACAGGTAACAGAAGACCATACTTGGGTAGCAAGGGCAATCAAAATCGGTGACATCACCTCAGATGAAGCACGATTACATCCTTTTCGTCATGTATTATCGCGCTGCTTGGGGCGTGAAGACTTACATCAGATTGATGTGCAACCACTGGATGTAAAAGTTGGCGATCGCTTGCTGTTATGTAGTGATGGTCTCACAGAAGAACTTGTCGAACAAAAGATTGCTAGCTGCCTCCAAGACAGTCCTTGGGTTGATAAAGCCGCTATCTCTCTAGTTGAGGCTGCCAAAGACCAGGGAGGGCACGATAACATTACAGTTGTCATCGTCTCGCTTGAGGAAAATAGTCATTAGTCATTGGTCATTAGTCATTAGTCAATGCTTAGTAGCTTTAAAGAAAGGACAAAGGACAACTGACAAATGACAAATCCGGTAGATATACTCAGCAATTTGTTCAGTGTGAGCATTTTTCCTTTTTACAATTTGATACAAATATTTTTAGCCTCCAAAGTGACCTAAGGAGGCTGGATTTGCATAAATTGGTAAATTGACATCTTGCACGTAATAAGGTAGAGCGACTATAATTCACGCTTATTACCATTCATTCCCCAACTTCCCTAAAATCCCTAGCCGCCAAAGCTTTTTCAATATTGTGGGAGACAGCATATTAGTTTTCCTTTTTAAGAAAAACTATTGAGGGTTAAGGATAGCACCTGATCTTCTGCCCAAAGAAGAGTTGTGCAAAGCAGAAAGGAGGCAAGGAGGTAGTTATATCTAATCTGAGTCTAAATAGAGCCTATTTTCCGGAATACGGTTCGCCCGACTTGGGTGGTATATCAGTAGGATTAGGTGCAAGATATCAGAGCAGAAAAATTCCACACTTAGGATGTGGGCAACCTGTCAAACAATTGTTATCTTTCTTAATACGGAGGAACAAATGTTGGACAGATATAAGTCCAAATATTATCCCATTTGGACTTCTGTGAGCGCTATCACCCTTACGCGTTGTTTTTTCGGAGTTAACTATGAATCAACCCATGAAACTATCTTTAGAACAGCAATTCAGCATCTGCTCATTTGCTACTCAAGTGCAAAATATGAGCCATGACCAAGCCAAAGACTTTTTAGTCAAACTCTATGAGCAAATGGTCGTCCGCGAGGCAACTTATCAAGAACTCCTGAAGCACCAGTGGGGCTTAGATTCCGGTTCCACTATGGCATAGAGTCGTTCTAATGTCGCAGTGGGCGACCTCCTTCTCTTGCTTTGTTCCAAGGAGGAAAAGAGCTGGGGATGCAGGGGCGTCAACTTCGATAAGTAATTTCACAACAGCGACGTAAAAGTTCAATTGACGAAAATTAACTAAGAACGAGTAAAAATTGTCAGATGGCAAACCTGCTAGAGTCTAGACTTACTTTTAGCTTTTCAGGTTACGTTAATTGTTTGCTTGATTAAACTTCTTTTTGTTTCGTCTAGTGTGAGAATTAAACCTGCGTAAATTTTTAATCTCCCAGAATGTTTACATAGGAAGACTTATGAGAGAATTTTGATAGCTCTACTTTGGCAGCTAGTGATTTCGTACTCTATACATATAACTAGAAGTTACATCTTTATATATATTTTGTTTATAAAAGTTTACATTGGTTGAGTAACCACCCCTTAGTTGCATCTAAAACACGCAACATTAAGAAATTATTCCTAGCTGGAAAGATCATAAGGAGAATCTGTATCAATACTTTCCAGTTTTGTAAGAATTTGAGGCTTAATCTTTTCATACTCGCTTTTGAGTAAGCTTTTACTCATTTGCGGGTCAGTAGAGGACATTAAGGTGTTGCTCATTGCAACCCACTCTTGTAGTCGTTGGCGCTGGGCAGAAGCGACACTGGAAAGTAAGATATGGGTACAGCGATTTGGTGTTTCTCGTGCAAAGAATAACAGGCGGTAGTAACCCGTGTACTGTAGTAACCGGGTAATTTCTTGACCAAGACTAGTTTTGAGATCCAGGTAGTAAGGCAACCATTTAGCACCATGCTTGCGGTTGTAGATGACAGTAATCCATAGCAGCATGGGATGGGGGATAGAGATGAACAGAAATTGGTTATAACGGGTACAGAGTAAGCGCTTTTGAATTTCTTCTTGTGGTAGCATCACCCACAGAGCTGGCAAAACCTCTCCATTAGTTTGAATGGTCTGGGGAAACACAATATCGGCAATTGGTTTATTTTGGGGCCAGGAAATGGCACGAGCGATTTCATCGTTTGACCAGGATGCCCGCAAATCAGCTTTTGTCTTTTGTTCAAGATCAGCGCTAACCGTAGTAGTAGGAACTAGCGCATGGATGTCTTGCTTAATTTTGCGTGTATGCTCAGGCTTTTCTAGAGATGCTAAAACTCTGAGGATTTCAGTAATACTTTGCGGGCGATCGCGTGCTACCTTAGCTAGACAACTCATCACCAAATTTTCGATTTCTTTCGGTAGTTCTAATCCGGGCGCAACCTCAGCAAAAGAACGCGGTTTTTGATAGTGATGTGTTTTATACCATGCTCCAAAAGAGTGAGTTGGTGCGACCAGTGGCATTTTACCTGTGAGCATTTCAAACATCATGACGCCCAAACTATAAATATCAGCACGGTTGTCTAATTCTTTACCCTCCATCTGTTCGGGAGAAGAATAAGCCAATGTCCCCAAATAGAATTTTGTATGGTCGCCGTCTGACTGTAATAACTTAGCAATGCCAAAATCTAGAACCTTAACCAATTCTCCAAAACTGGGATCTTGAATCACCAGCATATTGCTTGGCTTGATATCCCGATGGATAATTGGGCATATTGTGCCCTCAACTGGGATGCCATCATGAGCGCACTGTAATCCCAGACTGAGTTGACGCGCCATACTCAGGAATCTTGGTAAAGGCAGACGTTGCTTGCGAATAATATTGTTCAGGCTTTGTCCTTGTAAGTATTCCATGACGTAGAACGGAGTGTTATTGTCATCTACGCCATAGTCCATGACTCGGACAATATGGATACTTTTTTGCCCTAGTAAAGCACAGGTTTTTGCTTCTCGCTCAAAACGATCTTGCAATCGCATCTTTTCATTTTGGATTGATAGAGCAAGAAACTTAACCGCAACAGGTACACCTCCCAACAAAGTATCTTTAGCACGATAAACCCGACCCATCGCTCCAGTACCGATTAACTCCTGGAGTTGGTAGCGTTTGCTGAGTAAGCGACCAATGTTGGGGTCTGACATAGAAAATTCGATTCCAAAAGCAGGTTGTAAGTGTTTGGGAGGAAAAGTGCATTCAAACTGATATCTGAATTATTGCGCCCAGAAATGACTTTCTCGACTAGTACCGCAAGGTATGATTCGGAAACCAAAAGCTTATAGGGTAGGCTTCTTGGCGATTTACAATGGTTGTTCTTTTTCCGCAGTGCTGTACTAGCTTTTTTTAGTCCCACAATCTGGTAGTTTGCAACCGAGATGGTTATTACAACTGGTGCAACACGCCAGAGAAAACAAGCAGAAAGGGTAAATTTCTAATGACACCTTGTAGCATTTTGCACTTTAATTGTGATGTAGTTTTAGTTTGCCCAATTTTGACTCAATAGATAACTCTAGAACTCGTACACTTTCCGCCAACATGAATCTTGTTATTTTAGTGGGCAATGACCCGCAACTAAAATTTTGCTTGATCAGCACTTTCCTCTTGCCTTCAGCAAGACTACTCTTTGTTTTGCTGAAGGCAAGTAGGGATGATTATAAATATTTATTACCTGATCAGTTGCTTAACCTTCTGGCTAATTCTGACTAATATATGGATATATTATTTATTTTAGAAGTCGGTGATGCTTCTAATTGCTATTTTTTCGTTTCATTTGTAAATTATAAAGCATTTCAAAAGCTAATTTATTACCCATTATATAGTATTGAAATCGACGTTCGAGAATGTTATTCAATCGATAAATTAACTCATAAAAAAAATCAGGATTTTTACTGATCTCTGTTAACGCTGTTAACCATTTCCCTTGCTTTATGGGCAGTACAACTTGAAAATAAGCGAGATTTTTTTTATAGACTGCTAGATTATAAGAAAGAGCACTCATTAAAGCGGGATTTTTTTTCACAACCTGTTGTTGCATAAAAGAATAACTAGTTATACAGTATTGATTTAGACGTAGCAATGGGCTTTGACGTGCAGGATAAATGAGGCGTGAACGGTAGAAATAATAGGCTTTTGGTATTAGGAAAAAGCGGGCACCTTTGATTAAGCATTTCAGATCAAGCCAAAAGTCCTCAGCTATGCTTATGCTTTCATCGTACTCAATTCCGTGCTTAACGAGAAATTCCCGTTTGAATATAGGCTTGGTTAAACCAAGATGTAAACCTGTTTGTCCGTAGACATCAGTTTCTACAAAATAAACGACATCAATTTGAAGAATTTTATTTATATGTTCTCCACTTTCTTGAATTAATGTGCTCCAAGGAGATGTTGCACCATCTTTGATTAAATAAAGATCGTCAGCAATCATATCTGCATTTGTTTCTTCTGCCAGCAACACCAGCTTTTCTAATCTTTCAGAAAGATACCAATCATCTGAATCAAGAATAGCAATCCACTCTCCTTGGGCTGCTCTGAGGGCACGATTACGCGCAGCAGAAACCCCAAAGTTTTGTTGATTAGCTATCACTTTTAGACGTTGGTCAGTAAAACTTTTAGCGATTTCTAGAGTTTTATCACTTGAACCATCATCAACTACGATAACTTCAAGATCAGTAAGCGTTTGCTCTAAGGCTGACTCTATTGCCTTAGCAATATAAGCTTCGGTATTGTAAGCAGGAATAATGACTGAGACTTTAGGATTCACGAAACTGAACTCCTGACTACTCACTATACGTTTAGATCAAAATAGTAGAATTCTGATGATAAGCTGAAGTTTTCTTTTTTATTATAAGTACGTAGAAGTAAATAATTCCAGTTTTGTAGTAAGCGCCTCTAGCCTTCCAAATAGAGATAGAACCGCTTACTACGATCCTATTTAATGAATTTTACGTTGTTTAACATAATTTGCTCTATTCTTGCTACTTCCTACTTAGTAGCTAGAATTCTTATATAGCGGTTCTCGCTTGGGTGAGAGACAATAACCCCACCCTCGGTCTTCGATAGGTGACTATGATGTACCTTGTATGATTAGGAAATGCTATAAGCCATTTTAAATGGTTGCTCTATCTTTTCCATGTTGTACTAGCTATTTATTACCCTTAAATTGACTGACGCTCTAAACTAGCTTCCATTGTGTTAGTTAAAAAATGACCAGCCAAGATGCCACTACTAAGGTAGTAAGTATCTTCGGAAATCCGGTGTAAGGTTTCAAAGCCACTACGACGTTGATGATCGCTGAGTACCCAGTAACGCTGTACAATAGTATCTAAGCCAATCCAGCCTTCACCTTCAACCTGCCCCAAAATATTATGTTGTAGTAAAAAAGTGTACTGACGTTCTCCATCATCTAGCCGCCCCTTGTATTTGAGAGAGATTTCGGAGCGATCGCTACCTGGAAATATTAGTTTTGTAGCCATAGTAAACCAGTTATCTCGATTCCAAGCTACCAAGGTCATACCCTTGATGCTGATTGGCATACCGTTACGTTCCAGCCAATTTCCTTGAATTGCCCAGCGTCCTGGTTCCAATAAAAAAGTATGAGCCACCTTTTATATTCCCTGTCTTGATCGAGTACCGCCAAGACTACAGTTATAGCAGCGCTGAGTTGTGAGTGAAGAATGAAGAAATTTTTTATCTTGTTTATTGTTCCTGTCTCAGAATTGAGGACTGAACTTGGTGAAATTCTCCCAAAAGCACTTCTTGAGGTGCTCCAGTGGCAGTAGGTAGATTGCCAGGAATACCCAAATGTCGCCAGTACGCTAAAACTGCAAAGGCGATCGCTTCTTTAAAATCTGCACTCAAGCCGACTTCATCTGTAGTCCAGACTGGGATTGATGGCAACAACAACTGTAATCTTTGTTTCAAATAGAGATTGCGACTACCACCCCCACATAATAGTACTCGTTGTGGCATTTCTGGCAAAAAAGTGCGGTAACTATGAACAATTGAAGCAGCTGTAAGTTCCGTGAGAGTTGCCAGGATGTCGGCAGCATTAAGTTGGTATGCTTGAGCATCTTTTAAACACTGATGCAGGTAAGTCACACCAAATAACTCTCGACCAGTGGATTTGGGCGGTGGTAGATGAAAGTAGTCTTGGTTGAGCCATTGTTCTACCAATGGATGGCAAGGAGTACCACTCGCTGCCCAATTACCATCTTCATCATAAGTTTTAGCACCAGCGCTTAAATGCTCCACCGCCAAATCCAATAGACTATTTCCGGGGCCAGTATCCCAAGCACGAATTTTTGACAGCCAGTCACCATTCCCAGGGGGAATATAAGCAACATTGCCAATACCACCAATGTTTTGAATACAACGCCCCTCCTGGGGATGACTGAGTAAATAGGCATCTACTCTAGGCACGAGAGGCGCACCATGACCACCAATAGCGATATCAGCAACGCGGAAGTTGCTCACAGTTGTAATGCGTGTAAGATGGGCAATTAATTCACCGCGTCCTAGTTGGAGACTATAACCTAGTGGGGAGTGGGCAGAGACACGGTTAATCGGGTCTGTACTAGGGAGTAGGGAATGGGGAGTAGTTTTCTTCCCCATTCCCCTATCCGTAGGTGGTCGATGATAAACCGTCTGACCGTGAGAGCCAATGAGAGTCGCTGGCTGATGACCAATTTGAATATTTTGGGCGGCTTGGGCAAAGACAATAGCGATCGCATCATCTATTTCTGCTAATTCTGCCATTGAGATGGCAACGCCTGCACCAACTGCCAATATTTTTTCTCTGAGTTCGGCTGAATAAGGATATGTTGCCCCCGCTAGCAACTCAACTTTGAGATCCAATTCTGTACCGGAAATCTCTACCAAAGCAGCGTCTATGCCATCTACAGATGTGCCACTAATTAAACCAATAACGCGAATAGGGACAGCAGCTTCTTCAGTCGGATGCATTGATAAATATTCTTTTGTTGATTGCAAGAGGTAGTTTAGTTCATGTTACTACCCATGTCAAAAAAACTCAGGTGGCATAGTTGACTGGATAAAGTAGGCAGAGCAAGCGAAGAATGTCAAAACCAATAGCAATGACCACGAATTTATTTCTATTTATCAGCAAATAGAGAATTTTAAACAGTGTTGTCTGTTGCCTTTATTAGTTCTTAATAACGACGACATCAGAAAACACAAGTTCTTAATATACATTGCTCAACTTTACAACTTTTTTATCTTTAGATAAAGAACAGATATTCTATCCAGATTTTGGGGAAGTGAAACTACTTATTTAGCTTCGATAATAGAGCAAATGATTTATCGAATATATGGATTTTTCAGGAAATACAAATCCAGTAATTTCATCGTGTTATTTCTTCTGGAAGACATTGCATAATGAATTCAAATCGCACAACGAATTTATCAACACATAAAATTACAGGATTTTCAAAGTTATGTCTCTTAAGAAAATTGCTTGTATCGCTGCTCTATCTTTATCTGCAATCTCTTCATTTATCTATGCAGGTTCTGCCCAAGCTATCTCATTCCAGGTCACTACAGGAATTGCAGGCCCTAATGGAGAAACTAACCAAGGTGCTTTTTCTGAATTTACTCAGCTTCCAGGTACAACAACTATTGACTTCAATAATGGTCAAGCACCAACCACTGGTTTCGCTAAATACTCATTTGAGAACAACAGTGGAAGCAGCAGTGTTCGGTCAGATGTATGGGCACCTGCCGGTGCAAACGGTGAAGTGAATAACACTAACTATTTGGCAGTTTTCAACGGCGATCAAGTCACAATTAACCTTGAAAGTTCTCTCAATTATTTCGGTATTGATTGGGGAGCTATCAGTTCTGGTAACGCTTTTTCCTTCTACAATGGTGATACTTTAATAAAATCATTTACAACTGAGGATGTTAACCCAGTTGCGCCAATTCGTGCGTCACAGCATGGCGGTGAAGGAAATGGCTACCTTCACTTCTACTCAGATAGTAGCAATGATATTTTTAACAAGATTGTCATTACCCAAGGCGGTGGTGGTGGATTTGAAAGCGACAACCATTCTTTCCATGCAGGAACTGGCAAATTTACAGGTTTTGACCCTCAATCTGTTCCTGAGCCTAGTATTACTTTAGGTATGCTGGCTGTCGGTGGTATGTTTCTACGCAAGCGCAAGAATGAAAAGTTGCAAAGCGTCAGACAATCTCATTAAAGATACCAATCTTCGCTCAGTAAAATTTTCCTGATTTTCTCTACACCATAATCCCAGGCTGTACAAGGATTTCAAAGCTTCCGATAAAAATCAATATTAAATACAAATTAGGGCGAGTTTACATAAGTAAGCTCGCCCTAATCCTTTTGCCATTTATGATCGGCACTCCTTTTAGGGTGAATGCTACGCATAGCAAGCTGAGTAGGAGTACATCTCAGGCAGCTATGCTGAGAGCAGTCTCAATACAGTTCAGATAAGCCCAAAACACTTGTAGAGACGGCGATTTATCGCGTCTCAAAAACCCAAAATTGTTGCCAGTAGCCCTTAACTGAACCGTATTGAGAGCAGTCTTACTAGAAGAAAGAAAAGTAGTTAGGAAAGCCTTAAAGAATACTCAAAGAAGAAATAAAAGGAAAAAGCTCACAGAAAACCCACGTCCTCAGAATCGATATGATAGAAAAGTAAATAAAATTTAAAAAATATTTATCAAGTGATGGTTCAATCATCTGGCTTGTCCAAGGTCAAAGACTCAATAACACAAAAAATCTTTTTGGGTAATGAACCCAATGCGGAGTTAATTGCAATTCTCACCGTTTACTTTGTCCAAGGAATTTTAGGGCTATCGCGTCTAGCCGTGAGCTTTTTCCTCAAAGATGAACTGCTGCTGAGTCCAGTCCAGGTGTCGGCGCTATTGGGAATTGTTTTCCTACCTTGGATGATCAAGCCGGTGTTTGGTTTTATCTCTGATGGCTTGCCTATATTTGGCTATCGTCGGCGTCCTTACTTGATTTTATCCGGGATACTGGGAACTGCTTCCTGGGTCAGTCTGGCCACAATAGTTCATACTAGCTGGGCAGCGACCTTAGCGATCGCTCTTAGTTCTCTCTCTGTCGCCATGAGTGATGTTATAGTTGATTCCCTAGTTGTGGAACGAGCTAGAGGCGAATCGCAATCCAAAGCTGGTTCACTACAATCTCTGTGCTGGGGCGCTTCTGCGATCGGAGGTCTAATAACAGCATACTTTAGCGGTCTGCTGCTTCAATACTTTACTACCCGTACCGTCTTTGGAATTACTGCGTTATTCCCTCTCATTGTCTCAGGGGTAGCTTGGTTAATTGCTGAATCCCCTGTTAGCAAAGATGCTGAAGATAGTAATCACACTAACTCTTTACCAATCAAACATCAACTGGGGCAGCTACGCCAAGCCATTAGCCAAAAAACAATTTGGCTACCAACGGCATTTATCTTCATTTGGCAAGCTACCCCAAACGCTGACTCAGCCTTTTTCTATTTCTCTACCAACGAGCTCCACTTTGAACCAGAATTTTTGGGGCGAGTCCACTTGGTGACGAGTTTCGCTTCTTTAGCTGGTGTTTGGATTTTTCAACGGTTCCTCAAAAGCATCCCTTTTCGCGTCATTTTTGCATGGAGTACCGTCCTTTCGTCAATTTTGGGGATGACGATGCTGTTGTTGGTTACTCACACAAACAGGCAGTTAGGTATAGATGACCACTGGTTTAGTTTGGGTGATAGCCTGATTCTCACTGTGATGGGGAAAATTGCCTTTATGCAAGTGATGGTGCTAGCAGCAAGGCTTTGTCCTTCAGGTGTGGAAGCGACATTATTTGCCTTGTTAATGTCGGTGTTTAATTCAGCAGGAACGGTTTCCCATGCATTCGGAGCATTAATCACCTATTGGCTGGGGATAACCGCAACGAACTTTGAATCACTTTGGCTATTGGTGCTAATTACTAATCTCAGCACCCTATTACCCCTACCATTTATCAACTGGCTACCGGCTGCTGAGGAACAAACTGAGACACCCAAAGATGAAGAACAACTGTTTTCGCCTGATTTGATGTCTGAATTGGTACTGAGAGAACCAGAGTCGAAAATAGTGGAGTAGTTTCAGGAGTGCTGAATTCTGATTCAGAAGTAGTACTTGTGAATCTTTTTAGCAGTTACATCTTTTCGTGCAAGATAACAATAAAAAACAACGTATATGCAGAGTTTTAAAAGTCAAGAGAGCTTAGTTACAGAAAAATCCTACACTCGTGCAGACTGGCAAGGAGGATATCAATCTCTCACCCAAGAGTTTGATTATTGGATTGATGATATAGAAGGACAAATTCCCGGAGAATTACAAGGTACGCTGTTTAGAAATGGCCCCGGTTTGCTAGATGTCAATGGGCAGTCTCTTCATCACCCGTTTGATGGGGATGGGATGATTAGCAAATTTACCTTTACTAATGGGCGTGCTCATTTTCGCAACCGCTTTGTCCGTACAACTGGTTATTTGGCAGAGCAAAAGGCAGGAAAAATTCTCTATCGTGGTACTTTTGGTACTCAAAAACCTGGCGGTTGGCTAGCTAATATCTTTGACTTCAAACTCAAAAATATTGCTAATACAAATGTTATCTATTGGGGTGGTAAACTGCTAGCACTGTGGGAAGGGGCTGAAGCGCATCGCCTAGATCCCTACACTCTTGAAACCTTGGGGAATGAATATTTTAATGGTGTTTTGTCGGCAGGTGAAGCTTTCGCTGCCCATCCCCGCTTGGAAAAAAATTGCGACCAAGATGGCGGTGCACCTTGCTTAGTAAATTTCTCAATTAAGCCAGGATTATCTACCAAAATTACTATTTTCGAGCTGAACCCACTGGGTGAAATTGTCAGACAACACGCTCATCAGGTTCCAGGTTTCTGTTTCATTCACGATTTTGTAATTACTCCCAATTACTGCATCTTCTTTCAAAATCCTGTCACCTTCAATCCCATACCTTTCGCCTTGGGAATACGTGCGGCGGGAGAATGTATCAAATTTCAGCCAAATCAGCCAACTCAAATTCTAATTATTCCCCGCTTCCCCAAAGAAGGGCAAGAAAAGATCAAAATTCTGGAAACTCAATCGGGCTTCGTCTTCCACCACGTTAATGCTTTTGAAGTAGGAGAGGAAGTTTTGATTGACTCGATTTGCTACCAAAATTTACCAGAAGTCGAACCCGAAAGTGATTTTCGACAAAGTGATTTTGAGGCGCTTTCACCTGGGCAACTCTGGCGATTTAATCTGAATCCAAAGAATGGGACAGTCCGACGAGAATTGATTGATGGCCGTTGTTGTGAATTTCCCAGCATACATCCGGCGAATGTGGGACGCTCTTATCGATATTTATATATAGGTGCGGCTCATGCGGAGACTGGTAATGCTCCCTTACAAGCATTGCTGAAAATTGATTTAGAGTCTGGAGAAAGACAATTTTGGAGTGCCGCACCCCGTGGTTTTGTAGGTGAACCAATTTTTGTCCCGCGCCCAGGTTCCGAAAAGGAAGATGATGGTTGGGTATTAGCTTTGGTTTATGATGCTACCCATCACCGCTCAGATTTGGTAATTTTAGATGCAAGTGATTTCTCTAAAGGAGCAATCGCACGGCTACATCTGAAGCATCATATCCCCTATGGTCTGCATGGGAGCTTTACTTCTGAGGTTTTTAGGGAAATTTGATCTCTTATTTGGGTGAAACCATTTTTTCGCTGGCAATGATATGCAAATCGATGTTTTTGAGCAAGCGTACCAATTTTTGCGTCAAAGATCCTTTGAGAAGCATTTGCCAGCGCGATCGCTGACTCTCTCCGATTACAATTTGGGTGATCCGATATTTCTCGGCGACTTCAGCGATCGCATTAGCTATGTTACTGTTGGTAACACGAAGAAAAGTACCTTCAAATTCTTTGCAGAGTTTCTCACAAGTGTGGATGTGTAAGCTTTCCTCTTTGGTGAGGAAGCGCTCTGGATCGGCAACAAACAAGGTATAAAGCGGCGCGTTCATATAGTTAGCCAGCCTCGCACCCCGGCGCAACAGCTGCACTGAGTTGGGATAGGTGGATACACACACCAAAACTCGCTCGTGAATATTACAAAATTGCCCGTTGGGAGTAGAAGCGATCGCATTTTCTTCTACGTTGTCTGCGACTTCCCGCAAAGCCAACTCCCGTAAAGCAATCAGGTTACGGCGTTGGAAAAAGTTATCGAGGGATTGTTGGATTTTTTGCGGTGCGTAAATCTTCCCTTCTAATAACCGTTCTTGCAGGGTTTCTGGTGTGACATCTACTACCACTATTTCATCTGCTTCATCCAGAATCCTGTCAGGAACGCGCTCACGGACTACCACACCTGTAATTCTAGCTACTAAGTCATTGAGACTTTCCAAATGTTGGACATTCATTGTGGAGTAGACATCAATACCTGCTGCCAAAACTACTTCTACATCTTCGTAACGTTTTTCACGTGGGGAACCAGGGACGTTGGTATGGGCAAGTTCATCGATTAAGACTAATTGGGGCGATCGCTTTAAAATAGCATCTGTATCCATGTCCGTTAGCATCAACTCACCGCGAGGATATTGCTTACGGGGTAAAATCTCCAGTCCCTCTGCCTTTTCAGCTGTCTCTTTGCGTCCGTGGGTTTCCAAAAGCCCAACGACGACATCAAGTCCTTCATGTTTGAGTGCGTGTCCCTCTTCCAGCATCCGGTAGGTTTTGCCTACCCCAGGAGCCATGCCAATGAAGATTTTATGCTTACCCCGCCGTCGTGCTGGATAAAGTGAGTAACTTGCAGAATTTAAAGGTGCATTGCCAGCCCAACCAGTATTGGTCATTTGTCCTTTGTCATTGGTCATTTGTCATTTGTCATTGGTAAGGATTTTAAGCCTATTTTCGTTTCGTAGCATAATTTGGTTTATTCCCGCCCACTTAACTTAGTACTCCTACTTCATCGGAAACGAAAACAGCGCTTTTCCCATGCCCAATACCCAATTTATTGATTTTGCTGAAGATTAATATCTTGCAAATCAAGAGCATAATTCAATCGGAGAACATTGACTCCTGGTTCACCAAAAATCCATAAAAATCTGCCATCAGTATACTTATTAATTAAACGAAGGATCTCATCTTCTTTTACTCCACGGGCACCAGCAACCCGTGATAATTGCTGTCGTGCTGCTTTGAAGGAAATATGTGGGTCTAAACCAGAAGCTGAAGTATAAATTATATCAGCGATCGGTTGAAGATTTTCATCTCGCAATTGATTTGCCTGCTCTAGAATCCGGTTGAGTAGCTCTGGATTGCTAGCAGCGAGATTGCTGGCTCCAGATATGCCAGTTGGCTTGGCTTTTTTTCCTTGGCTATATCTAACAGTACTGGGACGAGGATGGAAATATCGCTCAGATGTGAATACCTGACCAATCAAAGCCGAACCAATTGGTTCATTATTTAGATTCAGCATGATACTGCCGTTAGCTTGATAGGGCAAAAAAACTTGACCCACTACAAGGATTATTAGAGGATAGATGATTGCAGTCAACAACCAAAGCATTAGAGTTATGAAAATTGCTCTGATAGTTTCTCGAATAATAGCCATATAAATTTTCCAATTGCTGCTGATATTTTATTTTTAATTTTTAATTTTTAATTCTTTTACCCACCAACCAGGACGTTTCAAGTGCTGTTATCAACAGCATCAACAACTGGGGCAACTACCACATTCAAGCATAGCAAGATAAAAATAGCGAGTGGGAACTGTTGTTTAAGGCATTGTGACTAAACAAAGGATATTGCCGAAGCAATGCTGAGTAAAAACGATGTTTATTCATATTCTTCTTGTTTCCTCTCTCAACAGGTAAAAGTAAAAATGTTTATTATTTTACTTTGGTCAAGATGCGCTTGTTTCCCTGCGTCTCTACTTTTGCTGTTCCTAAGCCAAGCCTACAACTGTAATCAGTATATCGATCAATTTAATGGCGATAAACGGCGCAATCACCCCACCTAAGCCATAAATTAAGATATTACGTTGGAGTAGCTGATTAGCTGTCAACGGTCTAAACCGTACACCCTTCAATGCCAAGGGAATCAAAGCGGGAATAATCAATGCATTGTAAATCAGTGCCGATAGTACAGCAGATTTAGGGCTAGTCAAATTCATAATATTCAGGCTTTGCAGGTTAGCAGCGACAAACACCACTGGGATAATTGCAAAGTATTTAGCAATATCATTAGCGATAGAAAATGTCGTTAATGCTCCGCGAGTAATCAACAATTGTTTGCCAATGCTAATGATATCGATCAGCTTTGTGGGATCGGAGTCCAAATCGACCATGTTGGCGGCTTCTTTTGCGGCTTGGGTTCCTGTATTCATGGCGACGCCGACATTAGCTTGGGCTAATGCAGGTGCATCGTTAGTCCCATCTCCCGTCATGGCAACCAGTTTGCCTGCTGCTTGTTCCTTTTTGATGACGCTGATTTTGTCTTCTGGTGTGGCTTCGGCAATGAAGTCATCAACGCCTGCTTCTTTGGCAATGACAGAAGCTGTAATTCGGTTATCTCCAGTTAGCATGATGGTACGCACTCCCATCCGTCGCAGTTGCTCAAAGCGATCGCGGATACCAGGTTTAACTATATCTTTGAGATAAATAACCCCATAGATTTCGTTATCTAAGCTAACTGCTAGGGGTGTACCTCCCAGACGAGAAACTCGTTCATAGGCAACATCTAATTCTGGTGTATCGCGTCCGTTGCGGGAACGGACAAATCCTTTAATGGCTTCTACTGATCCCTTTCTAGCCTCATACCCACCAGGTAAGTTAGTGCCACTCATGCGTGTTTTGGCAGAAAAACCAACTCCTTGTGCCTGACTGGAGTCAAAATCAAAGCGTGCGCCTAACTTTTCTGCCAGTCTGACAATGGATTTACCTTCTGGTGTATCGTCAAAGACACTAGCTGCCCAGGCAACATTAGCAATTTCCGACATTGTATGACCGTTGATCGGAATAAATTCTTCCGCCAAACGATTGCCAAGGGTAATTGTACCTGTCTTATCGAGAACTAAAGTGTTGACATCACCACAGGCTTCAACTGCTCGTCCTGAAGTGGCAATGACGTTAAATTGGGCAACTCGATCCATACCAGCAATGCCGATGGTACTTAGTAAGCCGCCAATGGTTGTAGGAATTAATGCCACTAATAGGGCAATCAAAATTGGCACACTGACTGGACTGTTGACATAGTAGGCAAGTGCGGGCAGAGTTACCACAACTAACAAAAACACTAAGCTTAAAACTGCCAGTAATACTGTTAGGGCAATTTCATTAGGTGTTTTGCTGCGTTCTGCCCCTTCTACTAAAGTAATCATCCGGTCAATAAAACCTTTACCTGGGTCAGATGTGATGCGGATAATTAGTTCATCTGAGATAATCCGCGTCCCACCAGTAACGGAACTGGAAACATCTGAGCCTGATTCTTTTAATACTGGTGCGGATTCCCCAGTAATGGCCGATTCATCCACCGAGGCCACACCCATGATTACTTCGCCATCGGCGGGGATAATATCGCCAGCAACAACGTAGATGTTATCACCCTGTCTGAGGCTGGTAGATGAAATGTCACTAAGTGTGCCATCGGGGGCAAGTTTTTTAGCGATCGTCTCTGATTTGGTTAATCGTAAGGCATCAGCTTGGGCTTTACCCCGCCCTTCTGCTACTGCTTCGGCAAAATTGGCAAACCAAACTGTAAAGAATAAAATCCCCGACAACAAGCCGTTGAAAAGTTGCGGGTTCTTTTGGAGAGATGGGCCAAATAGGTTGGGATCAATGGTTAGCAGTAGGGTGATGATTGTCCCTACCCAAACCACAAACATCACTGGGTTTTTGATTGCATACTTAGGGTTGAGCTTGACAAAAGCATCTCTAATTGCCCTTAAGTACAGCCACTTATTGCTTGCCCTGGCCTTTTTACGTGCTTGGCGGCGATCGCCAGAACGAGAATTTGGGCGTCTAGCTTTGAAGTTAGTTGCCACTTGATTCATTAATAAAGTTAGAAGTTAGAAGTGAGAAGTTAGGAGTTAGGAGTTAGAAGTTAGGAGTTATTAGGAACTTCTAATAAAAAATATCAAACCTGTAGGGTGCGTTAGTAATGCAACCTACAAAACCAGACAATTTATTTATTGGTATTCTCTTAGATTCCAAACTTATAACTCATAACTTTTCTAACTGCCAGACGCTAGTTTTAAACCCTCAGCTATGGGGCCTAAAGCTAGAACAGGAAAGAAAGTCAACACTCCCAAAATTAGTGTCACTCCAGCCGTGATCCCGGTAAATACCAGAGAATCTGTTCTCAGAGTCCCAGGGGTTTCGGGAACTGGTTGTTTCCGAGACATCCCATCAGCTAACAGCAGGATGGCAATTATCGGAATGTAGCGTCCTCCGATCAAGCTAACTAAAGTACTCAAGTTCCACCACAGGGTGTTGTCCTTCAACCCCTCTAAACCGGAGCCATTATTTGCTGCTGCTGAGGCGTATTCATAAACTACTTGGGAAATACCGTGATAGCCAGGGTTGCTAATTCCAGATAGGGAGATGGGATAAGCCAAGGCGATCGCACTGGGAATTAAAACTAGAATTGGGTGAATCAACAGCACTACGCTGGCGAGGACGATTTCCCGCTTTTCAATTTTGCGTCCTAAAAACTCTGGGGTGCGTCCTGCCATTAGTCCAGTTAGAAACACTGTGAGGATTAAGTAAATAAATAAGTAAGCTGTTCCTGTTCCCTGACCGCCCCAGATAACCTGGATAAATAAGTTGAAGAGAGTCGAAAATATTCCTTGCGGCATCAAAGAATCATGCATCCCATTCACAGCACCAGACATAGTAGCGGTAGTCATCACTGCCCAAAATGACGTTTGTACCCAGCCAAATCGAACTTCTTTACCTTCTAAATTGGGCTGTTCTAATCCAAAGGCGTTATTAACAAGGGGATTACCTTGCAGTTCTCCTACGGCTGTCACTCCCACCAGAACTACAAAAATCACAAATACCATCCAGAAAAGTAGCCAAGCTTGTTTGATGTTGTTCGCAAATATCCCGTAGGTGTAAATCAAGGCTGCTGGTATAGAAATCATGGCGATCATTTCTATCAAGTTAGAAGCGCCATTGGGATTTTCAAAGGGGTGTGCTGAGTTTACGCCAAAAAATCCTCCGCCGTTCTCGCCTAAAAGTTTGATCATTTCAAAGGATGCCACCGGGCCTCTGGCAAGATATTGCGTTCCGCCTTCCAAGGTTGTCACATCCATAGTCTTAGCTAATGTTTGTGGTACACCTGCTACAAGCAAGGCGATCGCTCCAATAATCGAAATCGGCAGCAATATTCGCGTAATTCCACGGACGAGATCGACGTAAAAGTTTCCCAGTTTTCTACCAGTTAACCCGCGAATAAAGGCAATTCCCACAGATAAACCAGTGGCTGCGGAGGTGAACATCAAAAAGCCTAAAGCCGCTACCTGGCTAAAATAGCTTAAGGTTGTCTCACCAGCATAGTGTTGCTGGTCGGTATTCGTCACAAATGAAATTGTTGTGTGTAGTAATACATTCCAAGTAGGCGCACCAAAGCCGTTAGGATTCCAGGGTAATAGTCTCTGAAAATATATCAGCAAATACACTGAAATCCCCATGATGAGGTTACTGTATAGTACGGCCCGAATATACTGCGAACCTGTCATATCATCTTTTCTCCGAACACCCGCGAGGACAAACATACTTCGCTCTATGGGGTTCATTAAAAAATCAAGGAGTGTTCTTTCTCCCAAGAAGACACGCGCTATGTATTTTCCGAATAGTGGAGTGATTGCTATAACAATACATAGCGTTAAGCCAATTTGCAAAAAACCTTGTCCCATATATTTTGCGCTAAATTAAATTTAAGTGCTAGCAAGCCAATTCTTAGAAATAACAGATTAAGTGTTGGAGTATTTGATTTTGAGGGATTTACTATTTTCAGTTATGACTATTTTCCAAATACTTGTTAAAGTTTTTGTTAAGAATATTTAATTTTTACTCTTAATTCATCTATCTCAACTAGTTAGGATTATTTGTTTATACAATACATTTTCAAAGTTTGCTACTTTCAAAGAATATAAAGATTCCAGAAGATTTTATTAATAAGATTGGAAATTGGGGATTGAGAACACTCTTCTCTTGCCCCCTTTTGTCCCTTGTCTCCCAGTCCTCAGTCACGAGTCGCCTTTCCTGCATCTGGAACATCGTAATTTTCGGGTTAACTTTCAAGTTGGCATTTGCAGATAGATCATAATTGGTGAATTAAATAGTTATACAGATTGTATAGTCACAATTTTTTAGTAAATCAATCATAAATGATGATATTAAGTCGATTATTGACTATGAAAGAAGCTATAAATGAGCGTGGGGAGACTTATGGGTTAATAGCGATCGCCTTTGCAATCGTGATAGTCTTGGAATATTTAACACCACCTGAGTACGTATTTGGCTACCTTTACACAGGGACGATTCTGTTAGCAGATTCTCGATTGAATCGGGAAGCAGTGTTGGGGATCACTCTTGCAGCTACAGGATTAACATTATTAAATTTGTTTGTTCCCGGAGGAGAAATAATTGCTCCCCCAACCTTGGCAAATCGGCTGATTGCAGTATTGGCGTTGATGGTAACAGGTTGGTTAAGCGATCGCAACCACCGCAATGAAGAAGCGATCGCTTATACGCAAGCACAATTGCGCTCCCAAGAACAACTAGCTACCATGCGTGAAGATTTTGTTTCTACCCTAACGCATGATTTGAAAACACCCCTATTGGGAGCAATTGAAACGCTGAAATATTTTCAAAATGAGCAATTTGGTGAAATCACGCCCATGCAAGCAAAAGTCCTCCAAACAATGGCTCGTAGTCATCGGAGTACACTGCAATTAGTCCAAACACTGTTAGATGTGTACCGCAATGATGCTGAAGGACTGAAACTACAGATATCACCAGTTAACTTGGTGACAGTGGCGGAGGAGATCATCGCTACCCTGAGTGAATTAGCGAGAACACGCCAGGTTTATATTTCTCTGCACTATGGTGAATCAGATTTTCGGAGCTTTCTCTGGGTAAATGGCGATTCTTTGCAACTTGGGCGAGTTTTTACTAATCTCTTGAGTAATGGCATTAACCATACCCCTCGTGGCGGTAAAGTGGAAGTAGTATTTGAAGGTTATTCTAGCGATCAAGTGGTAAAAATACTCGATACTGGTTCCGGCATTACCGAAAAAGAGTTACCTCACTTATTTGAGAGATTTTATCAAGGAAATAGCGATCGCCACGTCTCAGGATCTGGGCTAGGACTTTATTTGACTAGGCAAATTATTACTGCTCATGGGGGTACAATTTGGGCAGAGAATCGCTCACCACGAGGCGCACTCTTTGGTTTCCGACTCCCAGCTTGTCCACCACCGGGGAGTTGAGGAGTGAGCAGGGGAGGCAGGGGAGCAGAGGGAGTAGGGGAGCATGGGGAGCAGGGGGAGTGAGGGAGAAGAATTAATAATCAATGCCCCATAACAAATGACAAATGACAAATGACAAATGACAAAAATCTTACTTGTTGAAGATGATGAATTATTTC